>LBJMC04202__coassemble_168_pt1 | contig 70113 bp, 66 predicted proteins | sample LBJMC04202__metabat2_low_PE_040 | metagenome-assembled genome bin LBJMC04202 | reverse complement strand
CGCGGCGAGCATCGCTTGGTCGATCTACGCAATGTTCCTCATGGCCGACCAGCTTGCCGCAGGCACGTCCGCGGGGCTCCACGCAGCGCATGCGACGGCGATGGACAACCTCTACTTCGAGAGCGCGGGAACGATTCTCTCGCTCGTCACGGTGGGCAAGTACCTGGAGACGCGCAGCAAATCCAAAACCGGTGGTGCCATCGAGAAGCTCATCGACCTTGCACCCAAAACCGCCACCATCGTGGACGAGGAGGGTAGCGAGACCACCGTGTCCGTTGAGGAAATCCAGCTCGGACAGACCATCCTCGTGCGTCCCGGAGAGGCGGTGCCCGTCGACGGCGTGGTGCTCGAGGGGTCCTCGGCGGTAGACGAGAGCGCGCTCACGGGAGAATCGATACCCGTGGAGAAGGCGCCGGGCGACACGGTGAACGCAGCGACCATCAACCGCACGGGCTCGTTCACCTTCCGAGCCACCCGTGTGGGCGCAGACACGGCGCTAGCCCGCATCATCCAGCTCGTCGAGGACGCCAATGCCACCAAAGCGCCCATCGCGCGCCTGGCCGACAAAGTCGCCGGCGTGTTCGTACCCGTGGTCCTCGGCATCGCGGCAATCACCTTCGTCGCGTGGCTCGCCCTCACGGGCAATCCCAACGAAGCGCTTACCTCGGCCGTTGCCGTGGTGGTCATCAGCTGCCCATGCGCGCTCGGACTCGCCACGCCGCTCGCCATAATGGTGGGCACGGGCAAGGGCGCCGAGATGGGCGTGCTATTCAAGAGCGCGGAGGCACTCGAGACGCTGCAAAAGGTCGACACCGTGGTGCTCGATAAGACGGGCACCATCACCAAGGGCGCGCCCGCGGTAACCGACATCCTGCCCGCCGAGCGCCCAGACGGCACCCTCGCCATGAGCGAGAAGGCCCTCATGAAACTCGCCGCGGCGCTCGAGAAGAAAAGTGAGCACCCTCTCGCCGAGGCCATCATGGCGCGCGCCGACGAGATGGGCATCGTGGCGCGCACGGTCGAGGACTTTACCGCGCTTCCCGGGCGCGGCGTGACGGCGCGTGAAGGGGCGAGTATCGTCGCAGCCGGCAACGCCGCCCTCATGGCGGAGCTGGGCATCGAGGTGCCGACAGAACAGCTCGAGCAGTTCGCGCGAGCCGGCAAGACGCCGCTCTTCTTCGCCCGCAACGGACAGCTCGCGGGGACCATCGCCGTCGCCGACGAGGTCAAACCCACAAGCGCCGCTGCCATCCGCGCGCTCGAGGGCCTCGGCATCAAGACTGTCATGCTCACCGGCGACAACGCCCTCACGGCAGGCGCCATCGCGCGCAGCGTGGACGTCTCAGATGTGGTGGCCGACGTCATGCCCGCCGACAAGGAGCGCCATGTGCGCGCCCTGCAAGACGAGGGGCGCAGCGTGGCCATGGTGGGAGACGGCATCAACGACTCCCCCGCGCTCGCCCGCGCCGATGTGGGCCTCGCGATTGGAACGGGGGCAGACATTGCCAAGGAGGGCGCCGACGTGGTGCTCATGAGGAGCGACCTCATGGATGTGGCGCGGGCGATTGAGCTCTCGCGCGCGGTAATCCGCAACATCAAACAAGACCTCTTCTGGGCGCTCTTCTACAATGCCTGCGGCATCCCGCTTGCGGCGGGCGTGTTCTTCCCGCTGCTGGGCTGGCGGCTCTCACCCATGTTCGGCGCGGCAGCCATGAGCCTCTCGAGCCTCTGCGTCTGCGCGAACGCGCTTCGCCTACGCGGATTCAAGCCGAGCGCGACCGACCGCATCGAGCCAATCGCGAGACACTAGGCAGCGCCGCTGCACGGATTGCCGTCTCGAGCGGGGGCTGGCAACTCGTGCGGGAGAAACCCGTCGCCCGAGACGCCTCTTCTGGGTACCTTCGTTTCACTTTTGGGAATATCTTTTTATTAGAGGGACGGGATCGGCCAGATAGAGGAACGTTTTCCCAGGTTGCCGATACGCTGTCTGCTCGTATCGGCGCCGTGCCCAAAACGAAGTTCCCAAAAGTGGAACGAACTATTCATCGTCGTGTCGTACTGAAGAGAAAGGACGTTACCATGCAGTACATCATCAAGACCGAGGGCCTTCACTGCGGCCACTGCGACGCAAGCGTCGAGACCGAGCTCATGAAGGTCGCAGGCGTCACCGACGCCGATGCGGACCACGAGACGAACACCGTGCAGGTCGAGACTGAGAGCGAGGTAGCGGCCGAGGCGCTCGCCGACGCCGTTGTCACGGCGGGGTTCAAGGCTCTTTCCGTCGAGGCCGCCTAAATGCAGGCCGACCGCGACAAAACCCTCCGCCTGCTTAAAACCGCGCGCGGGCAAATCGACGGCATCATGCGCATGGTCGAGCAAGACCGCTATTGCATCGACATCTCGACCCAGCTCATGGCCACCGAGTCGCTGCTCGCACGCGTGAACGCCGATGTTCTCAAGGCTCATATCGAGCACTGCGTGCGCACGGCAGCAGAAAGCGGCACGCCCGAGGAAAAGGAAGAGAAACTCGAAGAGATCGCGCGCATCATCGATAAGCTCAATCGGTAGCCGAGAGGCGGCAGCGCGAGAGGCGCCCTGGAGAGCACCCCTCTTGAGGGCGAGCGCACGGCAAGACGCCACTCTCAGAGGCGGGCGCATGACCGGTTGCCCCGGAAGGCAGACCCGCAGCAGAAGGCATCGCCTTTTTATTAAGATTTGGTTCATCTGCCGCCCCGTGGGTAGAACAGAGCAAGACACGCCGCGCCCGCGCCCATCTCAGCGCGCGGTCGTGCTTGACACACGCGAAGCAAGACTGGAGAGGAACCCTTGGCATGCAAGATTTCATGAAGGATCGCTATGGCGTTGACGACCTATCATGCGCCCTCGGCGCGCTTGGTGTGGTGCTTACGCTTGTTGGGACCATATTCAACCTGCGCGCCGTCTCGATCGTCGCGCTCGCTATCCTCATCGTTGCCCTCCTGCGCTCCTTCTCCAAGAATCGAGACGCTCGATATAGCGAGAACGCCGCGTTTCGCCGCATGATGGCCAAGCTCCCCATCGTGGGGGAGCGCTTCGGCGGCGCCGGCAGCGGATACCGTGGGAGCAGCTCTTCGCGCGGCGGTGCGGGTTCTGCCGAGCAGCTTAAGCGCCAGGCTCGCACCGCAAAAAAGATGTGGAAGGAGCGCAAGACGAAGGCTTTCCTCAAGTGCCCCAACTGCGGGACGATGCTCTCGGTTCCCCGCGGCAAGGGGAAAATCATCGTCACCTGCCCTAAGTGCCACGCACGCATGGAAACCAAATCGTAGTATTCGAAGTACAGCGTTTGCGAACAGAGACGCGAGCATAGCCGGCGCCGGGATTTCCGGAGCCGGCTTTTTCCGTTTGCCCGCCCCCGGCGTCGCGCTCACAGTGACGACGCGCCCGCCAGCATCTATGCGCTTGGCCGTTCTCCACATTCACCTGATTTCGCTCTTCTCAGCGCTGCCGCACCCATGCACGTTGCTGCGCCTACCTGTTTTCGCACTCCCCACGACGACGCGCCCGCCAGTACTTCCGCACCCGCCCGCTTTCCGCATTCCGTGGCTTTTTCTATGGATGAGAAGGGGCAACGCACCAACTGTTGCGCATGACGCAGTGGCGCAACCTTGCGATTTGCCACACGGGACCAGCTTTTTCACAGACGGTGTTCAGAAAATGCAGGAAGCATCCGCGCCATTTGTTCACCTGCCCCATAGAAGCTATGGGTATGCAAGGCCGGTGAACCCGATGCGATTCCTTTGCAACGCAGGATCAATCACGCGCGAATCTGCGCGCGGGACCGGCATCGAGGTGGTGCAAGGAGCAAGCCATGGACGAAAAACGAACAGCAAGCAATACCACTGCAGAGCAACGCGACATGCAGAAGCAGGCGGCGTGTATAGCAGGTGATATCGACGCCGTTGCCCGCTACTGGGCAATCCGCAAGCAAGAACTGCTGGCCGACGCTGCCGGTACGTTCATCTCGTTCGTGGAGCCCGCGTTTCTCTACGACATGCCTCCCTTCATCGAACCGGATTCCTTCAACGTCATGTTTACGGAATGGATGCTCTTCGAATACCCCTTCCGTAACGGTAGAACGCCCCTTGAGGAATATGCGGCCCATCCCCCGGCGGGAGCGAAGGCCCTGCGCCTTGACCACGTGCGGCAAATCTGTGAGACGCAGATTTTCTCTCGCTTCATCATCCACGACAAGGACACGCGCAGCGGCATGGCCGCGCTCGAGGATATCCAGACTGCTCGACGCTACGACGTCTACGACCCCGAACTCTGCAAACGAGCCCGCTGGAGGAGCGGAACCATTGGCGAGAGAATTGCCTGCGTCGACGGGCTCTGGGTTCCCCTAGCCAACACCAGGCTTTACGACCGCGCCGCACCTGCAGACACCGCCCTCGATGGACCCGGGTTCTTCCATCCCGAAGACCGCGTGCGCAAGCCCGAGGCGGAGCATGCTTCGTTTTACCTGCGCCTCGTCCGCGATATCATCGGCATCGACGGAAGATACCGACACACTGCAACCATTCCGCCCGACGAGGAGCAACGCACGCGAACGCGCCGTAATGCCCGATCGCAGGAAGCATGATCGTGAGCGGGCTGCGTCGAGCAACGCAAGAGAAGCTCGATCACATCCTCGATGAAGCAGAATGTTGCCGAGCCCTTGCCCTCGCCTGCGAAGACGAGGCGCGAGCACTTCGTCGCCGCTGCGAAAACGGGTCCATCGTAAGCCCGGCACACGGCGCATTTGCACGAACTATCTATTGGGAAAGCCTAAACCCACGCGAGAAAGCACTTCACATCATACGCGCAGAAGCCGCCCGTCATCCTTCGTGGATTTTCCGCTCGCACTGCGCCGCCCTCATCTGGGGGCTTGACGTACCATATCCCCTGCTCGATACCACAAGCATCATCGCCGCTCGGCCGCCGCAGCCCTGCATCATCGCCGCGCGCAGGCCCTCCCCACGCGATGAAATAGAGAGCGTTGACGGTATAAAGGTGACTTCATTCTGGCAGACCGTTTCGGAGTGCCTGCGCGAGGCCCCCTTTAGCTACGGCCTTGCCATCGCGGATTCAGCCCTTCGCCGCACAAACCAAACCCGCGCGAATCTTATGTCTCACCTTGAAAAGACACGTGGCTATCCCGGTATCAGACAGGCGCGGTTTATCGCCTCCTATGCAGACGGGCGCTCGGAAAACGGTGGGGAATCGCGCGTGCGCGCCTTTTTCATCGCCCATGGCTACCCGATACCAGAGCTGCAGGTCGATTTGCCCAATCCCATTGAGCCCGCCAGGCCCTTCCGCGTCGACTACTACTGGGAGCTCTCGCACCTGCTACGCATCGCGGGGGAGTTCGACGGAAAGCAGAAGTACCAAGACCCCGCCATGCTTCGCGACAAGACCATCGTGGACTCCCTGATAGAAGAGCGGCAGCGAGAATCGCGCTTAACGCTGCTTGGCCTTCCCGTGCTGAGATTCACCTACGAAGACCTTTCGCAACCCGCGCGCCTTGACAAGCTTCTCAAGGCATCGGGAATTTCCCCAGACCGCGACGCTGCGCAACGTTGGAGAGATCAGTGGCGAGCCGTCACGCATACGCGGTACTAGGGTGCGTGATGCCCATGCGCCGCCTGAAGCGATGCCGATCTTTTCCCATACGGCCGAGTGGAGTGGGCATGACAGCACGCGTCCGACCGCCATGGGCAGGGGCATGGCCGGGTGCAACGGGCAGCCAAGCGCAGCTGATCTGGAGATACGCGTCGCCGGGCGCTGCAGACCTGGCGCCGCCGGTTACCGAATTCGGCAGATCCGGAGCTGCCGTTAACGCTCCGGTGCCCGGCGCTGCAGAAATGGAGTTATGCTCAGCGGACGCGGCGGGTATGGAGCCATGCTCACGAGCGCAGCAGATTTGGAGTTACCGGCAGCATCCCTCCTCACCCAGCGCTGCAGATCCGGAGTTACAAACGGCGAACGCTGCTAATTCGGAGTTACAAACGGCGAACGCTGCTAATTCGGAGTTACGGGTGCCTGTGGAGGCCGGTAACTCCGGATCTGCAGCGCTCGGCACGGATAACTCCATATCCGCAACGTTGAGCGGCGAGACACCCGACCCGAACATGCGATAACTCCAAAACTGCTGCGCTCAAGGCCGGGCCGAGCTGATAACTCCGGATTCGCCGCGCTCGGGGCCGGCAGCGTCAGGACCGCTGAGCCCGGCGGCGCGTAACTCCGGATTCACCGCGTTCGCAGACGGAACAAACCTACAGCTCGAGATATTCGGCGACCTCGGCAGCGCATGCAAGGGCATCCGCGATGGCGTTGACGACGAGAGACGACCCATTGCGCGCGTCACCGGCAGCATAGATTGCGGCAGCGGCAGGAACGGAGCTCGCGTCAGCACCGGTCGAAGCCGCACCGGGAACGGCAACCGCCTCGACGGAGCTCGCTGCTGGAGCAGGAGCGGAGTTCGCGCCGGCACCGCTCTCAGCCGTGCCGGACGCGCCGACTGCAGCAGTACCAACAAGCTCGCAACGATGGCTCTCGGCAGACACCATCCGAGGCAAGGGGCGCCCCTCCCCCGGTGCGGGCATCGCCACGCCAAAAGCATCGAACACGCCGCGCTCCGGACCGGTGAAGCCGCAGGCAATCAAGACGAGCTGCGCGGGCAGCTCCCGCTCGCTCCCCGCAAGGCGCTCAGGTCTACTGGAGGTCCAATCAAGATCTGCGACCCGCAAGCCGCGCGCGGCACCCGCATCGTCAAGCAGCACCTCAAGAGTGTCGACACCCCACGAGCGCATCTCCTCGCCCATGAGGTCGATAGCCTCTTCCTGGCCGTAATCCGTCTTGCGGACGTTTGGCCACTCGGGCCAAGGATTGCCCGGCAAGCGGCGCTCCGGCGGCGCGGGCATGAATTCGAGCTGGCGCACGCTCTTGGCGCCCTGGCGCACCGCGGTGCCCACGCAATCGTTACCCGTATCGCCGCCACCGATGACCACGACATCCAAGCCAGCGGCCGAGATGGAGGGTGTAGCGGGCGCATCGGGGGTGCCTTCGAGCACGGCGCGCGCTGCAGCGGTCAGGTAGTCGACGGCGTACACGACGCCCGGCGCATCGATGTGCTCGGCGGAAAGCCCGCGCGCAGCCCGAGCACCCGCCGCCACGACCACGGTATCGAACTCGGAACGCAGGTCGGCGGCGACCGTCGGATCGGAGGCATCGACTCCCAGGCGGAACACGATGCCAAGCTCGTTCATAAGGGCCACGCGGCGCTCGACCACGTCTTTCGGAAGCTTCATGTTGGGGATGCCGTACATGAGCAGCCCGCCAGCGCGGTCGTCGCGCTCAACGACCGTCACCTGCGCCCCGCGCCGCGCGAGCTCCCATGCGGCAGCAAGCCCCGCAGGCCCCGAGCCCACCACGGCAACCCGCGGCGCATCCTTGGAAGCCGGCTCAAACCGGCGCGGGCCACCGTGCGCCCATTCCCAATCGGAAATGGCGCGTTCGTTGTCGTGGATGGTCGTGGGCTCGTCGCTCACCCTGCCAAGGTTGCACGCAGCCTCGCAAAGGGCCGGGCACACACGGCTCGTGAACTCCGGCAACGGAGAGGTAAGCGCGAGGCGCTCGGCCGCCTCGGCCCATCGTCCGCGATACACGAGCTCGTTCCACTCCGGGATGAGGTTGTGGAGCGGGCAGCCGCTCGGGCGAGCGCTGCCAAACGCACCGCCCATCTGGCAAAACGCAACCCCGCACATCATGCAGCGGCTCGCCTGTCGGCGCTGGGCATCTTCATCGAGGTTCACATAGAGCTCGTTGTAGTCGCGAACGCGCTCGCGCACCGGGCGCAGCTCATGCGCCTCGCGATCCCGCTCAAGAAATGCTCCAGGCTTCCCCATCGATATCCCCTCTCAAACCTTATCGACTGCGGGCAATCCGCCCCGCGTCAGATCCGTCCCCTTGCGACGTCCCCTCGTGACGATCCCTCATGACCGAAAACGGTCAAAATAAACACGTCCCATAATGACCGCGCTACGCCGTGGTGGCCTCGAAAGCCTCCTCCAGCGCTTGCTCACGCGTGGCGCCCCGGCGCTCGGCCTCCTCCACGATCTTCATCGCGCGCTCGTAATCGGTGGGGACCACCTTGACGAAGCGCCTCGACGCCGTGGCGAACTGGTAGAGCAGCTTGATGCCGCGCGGGCTCGCCGTATAGCGGACGTGTTCCTCGATGAGCGCGCGAATCTGCTCGAGCTCGGCCTCCGATGGCGTGCAGAGCCGCACCATCTCGGTGTTGCAGCGGGCGGCGAGCGTGCGACGCTCGTCATATACATAGGCGACGCCGCCCGTCATGCCCGCAGCGAAATTCTGCCCGACCTCGCCTAAGATGAGCGCGCAGCCGCCCGTCATGTACTCGCACCCGTGTGCGCCCACGCCCTCCACCACGAGCGTCGCACCGGAGTTGCGCACGCCGAAGCGCTGGCCGGCGAGTCCGTTCGCAAAGCCGCGCCCTCCGGTTGCGCCATAGAAGGCCACGTTGCCCACGATGATGTTCTCGTCGAACTTGAACGTCGCGCCCTCCGGAGGACGAACCGAGACGACGCCGCCCGAAAGCCCCTTGCCAAAGTAGTCGTTCGCATCGCCGCGAACGTTGAGCGTGACGCCCGCTGGCAGGAAGGCTCCAAAGCTCTGCCCGGCAGAGCCGTCGCAATCTATGGTGATGGCGCCGTCCGGCAACCCATCGGGATGGGCCTTCGTGACCTCGTGGCCCAGAAGCGTGCCCACGCAGCGGTTGACATTGGCGATGTCCGCGCGGAAGTGCACCGGGCACAGGTGCGCGCGGGCATCCTGCGTATACGGCACGAAGAGCGTCGCGTCGAGCGTGCGCTCCACCCCTTGGTCCGCGGCCATAGCGGGCAGGTAATGCGGGGCGTCGGCGCCCGGGATATCCGCGCCGAACTCGCACACCGCGGGCGCGAGCACCGGAGCAAGATCAATGAGCCCGGCCTTCCAATTGCCCGGCGCCCCAACCTGGCGCAGACACTCCACATGTCCCACCATCTCGTCTACCGTGGCGAAACCAAGCCGAGCCATGACCTCGCGCAGCTGCTCGGCCACGAAAAGCATGAAGCGCTCCACGTGCTCCGGCTTGCCCGCGAAGCCCCGGCGCAGGCGGCAGTTCTGCGTGGCGATGCCCGCAGGGCAGGTGTCCTGCTGGCAGTCGCGCTGCATGAGGCAGCCCATGGCGATAAGCGGCATGGTGGCGAAACCGAACTCCTCGGCACCCAAAAGGCACGCGACCGCAACGTCGGTGCCATCCATGAGCTTGCCATCGGCCTCGAGCACCACACGCGAACGCAGACCGTTGCGCACGAGCGTCTGCTGCGCTTCCGCGAGGCCGAGCTCGAGCGGCAGGCCCGCGTGCCAGATGGAATCGCGCGGAGCGGCACCCGAGCCCCCGTTGTGGCCCGAGATAAGGATCTTGTCGGCCGCACCCTTGGCCACACCGGTCGCGATGGTGCCCACGCCGGCCTCGCTCACCAGCTTCACGCTCACGCGCGCACCGGGATTGGCGCACTTGAGGTCGAAGATGAGCTCCGCCAGGTCCTCGATCGAATAGATATCGTGGTGCGGCGGCGGGCTGATGAGGCCGATGCCGGGGGTGGACCTGCGAACCTCGGCTACCCAAGGGTAGACTTTCTTGCCAGGCAGGTGCCCGCCCTCACCGGGCTTGGCGCCCTGAGCCATCTTGATCTGGATCTCCGTCGCCGAGCACAGGTAGCGGCTCGTCACGCCGAAACGCCCCGAGGCCACCTGCTTGATAGCCGAGTTCTTCGAATCGCCGTTGGCGAGCGGGGTCTCGCGGCGCGGGTCCTCGCCGCCCTCGCCGGAGTTCGAGCGGCCGTGCAGGCGGTTCATGGCGATCGCCATGCATTCATGTGCTTCTTGGGAGATAGACCCGAACGACATGGCGCCGGTGTTAAAGCGGCGCACGATCGAGCGAGCGCTCTCGACCTCGTCAAGCGAGAGGGGTGCGCGGGCACCCGCATCGAAATCGAGCAGGTCGCGCAGGCGCACCGGGCGCCCGGGCACGTGCAGCCGTTCGCTATAGGAACGGAAGAGCTCGTAGCTGTCCTCGCGGCAAGCGCGCTGAAGCGTGTAGATGACCTGCGGGTCGATGAGATGCTCCTCGCCGCCAAGCGGCCGCCACTTGGTGAGGCCCAAGGTGGGCAGCTGGCCGGGCGCGGGGCTATTCTCGGTTGCGAGCGCCTCATCATAGCGTTGGCGCAGCTCGCGCTCGACCGCCTCCGCGTCGAGCCCTCCCACGCGGCTCACCGTACCGGTGAAGAAGCGATCGATGAACGCGGGCGCAAGGCCCACCGCTTCAAAGATCTGGGCGGAGTGGTAGCTCTGTACCGTGGAAATGCCCATCTTGGACATGATCGAGACGATGCCCGCCGTCGCCGCGCGGTTGTAATTCGCCACGCCCTCTGCTGCCGTGAGTACGCGCCCGTCCTTGGCGGTAAGGTCGCCCGCGTCCGCAAGGCGCCCGATCACCGCATGGGCGGCATACGGGTAGATGCCGCTCGCCGAGTACCCCACGAGCGCCGCGAAGTCGTGCGCGCTGACGGCGTCGCCGCACTCCACCACGAGGTCCGCGAACGTGCGCACACCCGCCCGGATGAGGTGGTTATGAACAGCCGAGACCGCAAGAAGCGACGGGATGGGGACCTCGCCCTCCCCTGCTCGGTCCGAAAGCACGACGATGTTCACGCCATCGCGCACCGCAGCCTCTACCTCGCGCGCCAAGCGGTCGAGCGCCTCCTCGAGGGCGCAGGCCCCGGCGGGCGCCGCGTTCGCGCTGCCGAGCACCTCGCCCGCACCACGCTGCGCTCCGCGGCCATACACGAAAACGGCGCGGAAGCGCTGGGCACGGAACCCCACGCGGTCGATGGTGCAGATGCTCTCGAACTCTTCGCGCGTAAGCAGCGGCCGTTGCAAGCGCACGAGCTGGCAGGATGCGCGCGAGTCTTCGAGCAGGTTGCCGTGGTTGCCCAGATAGAGCACCGTCGAGGTCACGAAGCTCTCGCGCAGAGCGTCGATCGGCGGGTTCGTTACCTGGGCGAAGAGCTCGTAGAAGTAATCGAAGAAGGATCGGTTCTTCTTGGAGAGGCATGCAAGCGGCGCGTCGATGCCCATCGAGGCGAGCGGGGTCGCCCCCGTGCATGCCATGGGGCGCAGCACCTCGTCCACGTCGTCCCAATGGTAGCCGAGCTTCACGAGGCGCACCGTCTCGGGCACGGCGGCATCCTCGGCAATCGGCGCGCGCTCAGCCGAAGGAGCCGCGAGGTCGCGGACGTCGATCGTCTCCTCGGCGATCCAGTCGCGATACGGCTTCTCCTTGGCGAACGCGCCGCGGAGCTCGTCGTTATAGACCACGCGGCCCGCCGCCATATCGACCTCGAGCATCTCTCCCGGCCCCAAGCAGCCCGCGGTGAGCACGTTGGCGGGATCGACTTCGATGGTGCCGACCTCGCTCGAAAGCAGGAACCGGTCATCGCGCGTCACGTAGTAGCGAGCCGGGCGCAACCCGTTGCGGTCGAGCGCGGCACCGAGCGTGCGGCCATCCGTGAAAGCAATGGCAGCAGGCCCGTCCCACGGCTCCATGAGCATCGACTGGTAGGCGTCGTAGGCGCGACGCTCCGCCCCAAGCGCTTCGTTGTGGTCCCATGGCTCGGGAAGGAGCATGCTCACCGCGCGGGAGAGCGGGCGGCCGTTCATGACGAGGAACTCCAGCACGTTGTCGAGAATCGCGGAATCGGAGCCCTCGCGATTGATGATGGGGAGCACCCGCGCAAGATCGCTCTGCAAAAGCGGCGAGTAGAGGTTGGGCTCCCGAGCCCGAATCCAGTTGACGTTGCCCTTCAAGGTGTTGATCTCGCCGTTATGAATGATGATCCGGTTAGGGTGAGCCCGCTCCCAACTGGGTGTGGTGTTGGTGGAGTAGCGCGAGTGCACGAGCGCCACGGCGGTCTTGACGGCGGCGTCGTTGAGATCGATGAAGAAGCGGCGCATCTGCGTGGCAACGAGCATGCCCTTGTAGACGATGGTGCGGCTCGACATGCTGCAGATGTAGAAGATCTTGCCCTGGAGCGCATACTCGGCATCGCCCGCCTTCTCGATGGTGCGGCGGCATACGTAGAGCCGCCGTTCGAAGGCGTCTCCCGGCTCCGTTCCCTCGGGCAGGCCGAGAAACGCCTGGAGGATCGTGGGCATGCATGCACGCGCCGTGTTGCCGAGGTCGTGCGGGTCAACGGGGACCTCGCGCCAGAAGAGCACGGGAACGCCGCAAGCCGCGCAACCGTCCTCGAAGACGCGCCGCGCATCGCGCACGCCCTGTTCATCCTGCGGGAAGAAGAGCATGGCCACGGCGTAGCGTCCCTCATCGGGAAGGATGTGGCCGCACTTCTGAGCCTCCTTGCGGAAGAAGTGGTGCGGCACCTGGAAGAGGATGCCCGCACCGTCGCCGGTGTTCTTCTCGAGGCCCGTGCCCCCGCGATGCTCGAGGTTCACGAGCACCGAGAGCGCGTCGTCGAGCATCTGGTGCGACCGCTCTCCCGTGATACTCGCCAGCGCACCGATGCCGCATGCATCGTGCTCGAACTCAGGGCGATAAAGGCCGCTTTCCGCGGCGTTCGATAGGGTGGCTGTATGGCACGTGGGCATGGCGACCCTCCCGGTTCTGCATGGATCGAAAAGCGCAGGGCAAGCCGGCGCGTCGTGGCATCATACGGCGCGCGCGTTGCGCAACCGTTGCGCCGGCGTTTCGACCATGTTTCGAAACCGAGTGGCAACATGGCGGTACGTTCGCATGAAAAAGCGGGCCCAGACCCGTCGCGATGACAGGTCCGGGCCCGCTCGAAACCGCTCGTTGCAGGCAGGCTGGGCGAGACGCGTTAAGCGAGACGCGCGTACTTGCGCTTGCCCACCTGGAGCACGCAGCCGGAGTGCAGAAGCGCCGGATCGATGTTGTAGGTCTTGGGCGCGACCGGCTTCTGGTCGATCTTCACGCCGCCGCCGTCGATGAGCCGGCGCGCCTCGCCGGCAGACGGGGCGAGCCCAGCCTCCTTGAGCACGCCCGGAAGGTAGATAAGGCCTTCATCGTTGGGGGTCAGGCCGACCGAGACCACGGCGATGTCCTCGGGCAGCTGGCTCTCCCTGAACACCCGGTCGAACTCGGCCTGCGCCTCATCGCCCGCGCCTGCGCCATGGTAGGTATCGCAGAGGTCGCGACCGAGCGCGCGCTTGAGCTCGTACGGATCGGCGGAGCCGTCGGCGAGCGCAGCCTCGATGGCATCGACTTCCTCGGGAGTCTTGGAGCTAGCCAGACGGTAGTACTTCGCGATCATCTCGTCGGGAATGGACATGGTCTTGCCGAACATATCGGCAGGCTCGTCCGTGAGGCCGATGTAGTTGCCGTAGCTCTTGGACATCTTGCGCACGCCATCGGTGCCCTCCAGCAGCGGCATGGTGAGCGCGACCTGCGGCTCCATACCCATCTTCTCCATGAGCTCGCGACCGGCGAGCAGGTTGAAGAGCTGGTCGGTGCCGCCCATCTCAACGTCGGCCTTGATGACCGTGGAGTCGTATGCCTGCATCACGGGGTAGAGGAACTCGTGGAGCGCGATGGGCGTCTGCGACTGGTAGCGCTTGGTAAAGTCGTCGCGCTCCAGGATGCGCGCCACGGTGAACTTGCTGCAGAGTTCGAGCAGGCCCTTGAGATCGAGCGAGAGGATCCAGTCAGCGTTGTGCACGATGGTGGTCTTCTCGGGGTCGAGAATCTTCATGGCCTGGTTGACGTAGGTCTGCGCGTTTGCCTCGACCTGCTCCTGCGAAAGCTGCGGACGGGTGGAATTCTTACCGGACGGATCGCCGATGAGCGCGGTGCCGTTGCCGATAATGAGCGTGACCGTATGGCCCAGGTCCTGGAACTGGCGCATCTTGCGCAGGGGCACTGCATGGCCCAGATGGAGGTCGGGGCTCGTGGGGTCCACGCCCAGCTTGATATTGAGCGGCACGCCCCGCTCGAGTTTCTTCTTAAGATCCGCCTCGGGCACGATCTGCGCCGCTCCCGAGGTAATGATCCGCATCTGCTCTTCGACTGACAGCACTTCTGTCCTCCTGATATCTAGCACCCTCGCCGACGGCATCCCATAGGTCTTCTGCGCGCTGGCGGTGCTTGTTTTCTCGGTAACTGTATTAGTGTAGCCGAAAACCGGGCAACGGGACACGATGACTCCGCACGCCGAGCGGGTTGTCGGGCGAGATCCGGACGCGATAAAACGAACCCGGTTCGTTTTATCATTTTTGGCAGCAATCAAGAATGATAAAAGTAACCGGGTTCGTTGTATCACTCTGAGTTCGACGGGGTGTAGCCGATCACGAAGTCGCGCCCATACCACTGTGCCAGGCGGAAGTTGATGTAGTTATCCATGTTGTCGCGGATATCGCCCATGAAGAGCACCTTGGGGCCCACGGTGTAGAACGGCACCTGGATATCTGCCGACGGGCTCTCCGTGAGCGTGGTGATACGCGCCCACACCTGGTCATCGTATTCCTGGGCCTCCCCCGAGATGAGCGACGACGCGGCAGAGATCGAAACGAGGTCGTCGCGATGCCTCTCGTCGATGGCGAGCGCGCCGACCATGAGGGCAAGCACCGCGAACATGAGCGCGGTGTATGCCGGCCAGACCCGCCCCAACCTCTTCCAGGGCACCGCGGCCGTGCGCCCTGACCGCTCGAGACGGCGAACGCACCATCCGCAAAACCAGCCGATGCAGAGAAATGCGAGCACCACGAAAAGGTCGTAGCGAATGTTCTGCACGCGGCCCGGGCCCACCGTGCCCATGGAGTAGAACGTTGGAGCGAAGCTCGCCATAAAGAGCAGCACGGACGCCACGGCCGGAACGCCCGGCAGCGCGAAGGAACAGGCCGAGCGCCGCGCCGCCCACACCATCACGGGCACCGCAAGAGCAAGCGCCAAGACGAACAGGCCGTTGGTCCACAAGACGATGTACTCGATACCCGCAAAGGCGCTCCGCAGAAGCGTCATGAAGACGCCGAGATTATCACCGGGAAACTGGCTCACCTGACGCTCCACGTTTCCCGGCGCCGCCATCGAGAGCGCGAAGCCGGCAGCGAAGACCACGAGCGCCGGAACGAGGGCGAAGCCGCGCCGGCTGCCCCGTGCGATGCACGCCACCGTGGCGGCAAAGAGCGCAGTACCCGCAACGAGCCCCGTTACGAAATTACCGCCCGCCAGTATCGCCGTGAGGAGCGTAAGCCCCATCGCGCGGCCCGCCAACCCAGCTCGCCCGATGGGCCCCCGGCGCGTGCGCCCTCGAACAATGCGCACCGAAAGCGCCGCAGCCACGAGCATAAGCGCATGGTAGAAGGTGTAGTAGATAGCCGAGTTGTACCACCAGAACCCTTCGACGGGGCTCGGCAAAAGCTGCGTCTGCAGCAGTAGAACGAGGCAGGTGAGGGCGACCCACACCGCGGGCGGCGCGCCGAGCAGATCGCGCACGACGACACTCGAGGCATACGCCGTGGCGAGCACGAGCGCGGCGATGATGAACACCGCGCCCAGGCCGTAGAGCTCCTCGGCGAACACACCCGGCTGAAGCGCCATGAGAAAGATTGCCGAGTAGGTTCCCTGCCAGGAGAAATAGGTATCGACGACCTCCTGGGCCGCCGCCGCAATGGCTCCGAACACGCCGCGCCCGGCCTCGAGCGCAAGGTGGGCATCGACGCCGTAATGCCAGTCGTCGGCATAGCTGTGATCGAAAAACGAGATGGCGACCATGATGCCCAGCGCGACCACAAGGGCAAAGGCGAGCACGGCGGCTATGGCCACGAGGGCATGGGGCTCGGCTCCGCTCCCCCGCCCCGGGCGGTGAGCAAGCGCGGGCCGTGCTGCATGGCTGGCAGCCGCATGCCGCGGTGCCACCATGTGCGCCGGCTGCGCCTCGCCGCCGACAGAGCTTCGCGTGCCTCCGTGCGCCGGCTGCGCGCCCTCGATCGAACCCATTGGTCGCTCCCATCTAGCCTTGCGAGCACGCCGCAAGGTATGCAGTCGGTCTGGAATTTGGCTTGAACAAGCATACCCAAATTCCATCAACGAGCGTGTTGAGGTAATGTGTGCTCTATCTATGTTTGACGATTTGTCCGCATCTGCGCGCAAGCACACGCGAAGCTTCAGCAACAGGAGGTCTATATGGGTCCTCGTCAACGCCATAGTCGAAAGCGCGCGAAGACGCACGCTTTGCCCATCATCATCGCGTCGTTCTTCGGGTTCCTGCTCCTTGCGGGCACCGCTTTCGGCATCGGCATGATCGGCGTCGTGGATACCTGGCTCCAAGACCTGCCCGACTACACCGACACCGACCTCTACCTCATGAGCGAGCCCACGACGATCCTCGATGCCGATGGCAACGTGATCGCCCGCTTCTATACGCAGAACCGCACCACGGTCTCGCTCGACCAGATTTCCGACTATGTGATCAACGGCACCGTCGCTACCGAGGACGAGCGCTTCTACGAGCACGGCGGCTTCGACCTCGTAGGCATCATGCGCGCTGCGGTCTCGCAGATCACCGGCGGTTCCGAGGGCGCATCGACCATCACCCAGCAGCTCGTGCGCAACACCATCCTCTTGGACGAGCAGTTCGACATCACCCTCGAGCGCAAGGTGCGCGAGATCTACCTCGCCGTCAAGATGGAGGAGATCTATTCCAAAGACGAGATCCTCAACATGTACCTCAACGTGATCAACTACGGTCACGGAGCGTACGGCATCGAGGCCGCCGCGCAGACCTACTTCTCCAAGAGCGCCAGCGACCTCACCCTGGCCGAGGCGGCCCTGCTCGTGGGCCTGCCGAATGCCCCATCGCAGTACGACCCCACCATCAACCCCGAGCTCGCCGTCCAGCGCCGCAACACGGTGCTCGACCGCATGCTCCGCAACGGCTACATTTCTCAGGAGGAGCATGACGCCGCGCAGGCCGAGGAGCTCCAGCTCAACGTATCCGAGACCTCGGGCACGGGCGTGGATATCAACGCCTACCCCTACTTCGTCGACTACGTGCGCTCCCTGCTTTCGGATGAGTTCGACTACGACCAGATTTTCTCTGGCGGCCTCACCGTTAAGACCACCATCAAGCCGAACGTGCAGCAAGCAGCAGAGGCATCGGTGCAGGACCAGCTCAACAAGTTCGACGAGGACGGCCTAGAAGCCGGCATGACGGTGATCGATAACGACAACGGCTACATCGTGGCCATGGTGGGCGGACGGGACTACTACGCCGACGACCAGCACACCAACCATGCCATCACGCAGCGCCAGACGGGCTCCGCATTCAAGGCATTCACCCTTGCCACCGCCATCGACCAGGGCATGAACCCCAACATCATCATCAACTGCAACTCGCCGCAGACCTTCGACGACGGCTCGTACACCGTGAGCAACTACGATAACCACTCCTATGGCTACATTTCGCTCGCGCGGGCGACCGAGGTTTCGGCGAACACGGGCTACGTGCAGGTTGCAAAGGCCGTGGGCATCCAGAACGTGATCGATATGTGCCATAACCTGGGCATCGACGACGAGATGAATGCGTATTCGTCGCTCACGCTGGGCACCAAGGAGCTCTCGACGCTTCAGATGGCCGAGGCATACTCCACCTTCGCCATGGGCGGCGAGCATCGCGATGCCGTGGCGATCACCGAGATTCAAAACCGTGACGGCGAGGTTATCTACCAGCATGAGGACAGCCCCGAGCGCGTGCTCGATGCGAGCGTTGCCGCCGAAATCAACGATATCTTGCAGGGAGTTATCTCCAGCGGTACGGCCACGGGCGCTCAGCTCTCGGTGAACCAGCCCTTCGCCGGCAAGACCGGTACCACCGAGGCCCCGTCCGATTTGTGGTTCTGCGGATACACCCCGCAGTACACCATGGCCGTTTGGACGGGCCACAGCGGCAGCAACCAGCGCGTCACCGTCAACGGAAGGCGTGCGCGCACCTCCGACCTGCCCATCCCTATCGCGCGGAACTTCTTCAATACCGTGCTAGACGGCGTTGAACGCGAGGAATTCCCGGCAGCCGACGGCCAGATCACCTATCAGGACGACTCGGTTTGGGAGGTTGACGGCAAGCCGCTTTCCGGCGGCGGATCCGAGGCCATAACGCCCGAGACCGAGACCGCAGTGGAAAACGAGAATCCTTCGACCGATTCCGGCACGGACGATGGCGGAGACGGTGGGAACACGGGAACCGAAAGCCCCACCTCCCCGACCGTGCCCACTACCGACGAACCGGCTGAATCGCCCACGCCACCGACGTCGGTCACTCCGCCAACGACCGATGGCGGCGGCGGAGGTGAAGAAGGCGGCGGTGTCGTGGAATAGGGCCCGCCAAGCCTGTGAGACAGTTGTGCCAGGTACAAGTGTCTCATTGATAGCAAAACGGGGAGCTCGCAGGGGCTCCCCGTTGCTTTTGGGTCCTAGACACAAAATGAGACAGTTGTACCTGGCACGAGTGTCTCATCGATGAGGATTGCAGAGCTTCGAGATAAGGGTCTCGAACCGCTCGCCGTCGTCGTCGGTTCGCGCGACCACCAGAATGGTGTCGTTACCCGCGAGCGACCCGAGCACGGCGGGAAGTTCCGCAGCATCGATAGCGGCGGCGATACCGGACGCCGTACCTGGCTGTGCTTTCACAAGCACGAGGTTGCCCGTGCGCACGACCTCTACGACGAGCTCCGAGACCATGCGCTGCAGATGCAGATCTTCGGCAAGCACGTATACGCCCTCGGGAAGCTTGCGCAGCCCCATATCGGCGATATCGCGCGAGACCGTGGCTTGTGTGCAGTCAAAACCGAACGTCTTCAGCTCGTCGACGAGCATGCGTTGCGTGCGAACGTTCTTATTGCGAACTATCTCCCGGATGGCATCCTGCCGGCCGTTGCGCTTCTTCGCCATTTCGCTGCACTCCCCTTTGCCACGTTCCTGCTAGATATGCGTGAAGTACGCATAGTGTACTCAATTACGCAGGAGAATGGCGGTGTGTAATCAAATTGAAGCATATCCTATACGATTTATGCTTCTTTTCATGCGCTGAAGGTCGCCTGAGGGGACGCTTTGGCAACGATTTCCCGCACGCGACGTACGACAGAGCGATCAAGCGCACGAAAGCATGACACCCGTTCGCGCTGCGAAGGGAAGATGCGAGATGCGCGCGAGTATCGAAAGGCGGGCGCTCAGGCAGCAAGCGGTTACGTTTTTGCGGACGATGGAACCGTAGATGAAGCCGAATTCACGGCTCGTATCACCGAGCACCGCCACCGAAGCCCGCGTGCTCGGCGCCTCGATCATGTCGCGAACGCGCGCGTTGCGCTCGATAGCAGAAATCTCGCGTGACGAGCAGACGCCTTCAATGCAAGAGATGATCTCGCGCAGATGCAGGCGATGGACCGCAGCCAGAAGTACTTCGTCGCGGTCACGGTGCCATGTCGAGATGAGCTGCAGGTACCGCTCGTGGTTCCGCTCACAGCAGGCATATGCGGCCATGTTGAACCGATCAAGCATCTCTCGCTGAGCCACATGGCAGACGGCTTGACCCGCCACGCCCACGCGCTCGATATCTTCAAGGTAGGCGGCAAGATAGGAGACCTCGTTACCGCATAGCTGCATACGCAAGCCGAGCGCGTCGGCACGGTCGCGGTCCAAGACCTTGCCCTTGAGCGCGTTGAAGATGCCGTCCGCCAAGAACAAGGGCGCTTGATCGCGAAACTCATCTTTCGTGCGCGTCGGCGCCACATCGAAGCTCAGGCGATGCGAGCTGAGCTCGCCGTTGCCAGAATCTTCGTCAACCGAAAGCGCGAGGATGGCGAGCTCAAGATCATGCTCGGTAAGCAATGCGTGAAGGTGCTCGAGAGCGCGCGGGGCCAGCCAATCGTTCTGTCCGAGCACGAGCACATAGCGGCCACGCGCCACGCCAAGAGCGCGGTCGAAGGCAAGGGAACGGTCGGTATCTTCGAGTTCGATGACGTCGAGCCTGATCTCGCGCTCCGCACAGCGACGGCAGATGGCAGCAGTACGATCATGGGAAGCGCAGTCGCACACCACGAGCTGAACATCGTCGAAGTCCTGGTCGAGCACGCTCTCCAAGGTGCGCAGCACATGTCGCTCGGCATCGTGGGCAAGCACGATAACCGAGATGAACGGGCGCTTCACCATACGACGTGCCACCGCTCAACCTCCCCCGGGAGTCCTGGACTGCAAGTCGTATTACATGGTATCACCGGGCGTTTTCACCGGACTCGAAGTGCTTGGCTGCACGTTCTGCACAAATGTTCTGCAACAACACAACACATCGCGACGGCCCATGCGAGCGGCGTGAGGTGCAATTGGTACGCACCATGCGCACGGGGCACCAAGCAATCAGCGCGCCCCGTCCGGACGACGCGCCCTATGCGAGTGGCATGAGGGTATCCGGCGGGTAGGCAACGTCCACGAACGTGAGCCCGCACGCCGGCGCCGTTGGACCCGCTGCCCGGCGGTCACACGCTGCAAGCACCTCAGAAACCCAGCTGGGCTCGCGCCGATGGAGCCCCACCTCCACGAGCGTCCCCACGATGGTGCGCACCATGGAATGCAAGAAGGCATTGCCGGTGATGGTGAACGCGAGCACTTCCTCCCCAAGCTCCTCGGTTCGCCCAAAACCCACGCTCATCACGTTTCGACAGGTCGGTTTCCCCACCGCAGATGCCATCTTGCAAAAGCTCTTGAAATCGTGCTCCCCTACGAGATGCTGCGCCGCACTATCCATGGCCTCTTCATCGAGCGGCATGCGCTGCCACCATACATGATCGCGCGTGAGCACCGGGCGATTCGGCCGATCGGCGATTCGATACGTGTAGGTGCGTGCCAAAGCATCAAAGCGAGCGGAGAAATCCGAATGCGCCCGGAAGACCTCCTGAACGGCGATATCGCGCGGCAAGAGTGCATCCATGGCGCGCAACCAGCGTGTCTGGGCAATCGAGAGCTCTCCATCGACGGCAGGGAAGCTCACATACTGGCTGAGCGCGTGCACGCCGGCGTCTGTACGGCCGGCGCAGGTAAGGTCCACCTCACGGCGCAGGAAGGTTTCCAGCGCCTTCCTGAGCTCTCCGGCGACCGTGCGCACCCCGGGCTGCGTCTGCTCGGCAAACCCGCTATAAGCCTCCCCTGAATACCCCAGGCGCAAAACGATGGCGCCCGCGCATGGGGGCAGCCCGTCATGGTCCATGGCCTCCAGCGTCCTCGCCTTGTCCTCCATCGCGCCCCCTATCGTCTCGCGCGCCAGCATATCGGCACGCCTCTCCTATCAGATACTATACGAAAGCACCGTGAGCACCGCCATGACTACGAGCCCGCCGAGAAGAACAAGCTTGTCCGCCGGCTGCAAAGGTACGCGCCTATGCTGCTCAGAGCTCCGCTGGCCGTAGCAGCGGGCATCCATAGACTCCGCCACGCGATCGGCGCGCCTGAAGAGCCCGACCACGAGCGGCGTGAGCACCGCCGCCCATGCCCGCACGCGCCTGAGCACCGACCCTTCGTCGAAGTTGACACCGCGCGCCCGCTGCGCGAGCCTGATGCGTCCCGCCTCTTCGGAGACAACGGGAATGAACCGCAGGGCCATCGATAGCACAAGCGCGACGTCTTCGATCGGCACCCCGATATGGCCGAGCGGCCTCATGAGACTCATGCAGGCGTGTGCAAGCTTGGTTGGCGTTGTGGATTCCGCGACCGAAAGCGCAAGGCATACGAGCATGATGATCCTCGCCACGGCGGTGGCGGCACGCGCGGCACCCACCGTGCTGATGCCGACACTCCCCGCGAGGGCAACGTCGGCGCTTCCATCGCAAGAGACAAGATTTGCGCAGACGATGAACGCGAAGAGCAGCGCGACCGGCTTCAGGGCACGTGCAACGGCCTTGCCCCCGATGCCGGATGCGCGAAGCACCAACAGGCAGAGCATTGCCCATATGGCAAGCGCCCAAGGAGCCCTCGCGGCAAAGAGCGCGGCCGTCGCGACAAGCAGAAGGATCACTTTTACGCGTGCGTCGACGCCTTCCAGCCCACGCCCTGCCGTGCCCTTCCGACCTGGCTTGGCCGCGACCTTTGGTCCGTGCGAGGACGGCCCCTGCGTGAAAGCGCCCTTCAGCTCCCGCGCGACTGCGGCCTTCGGCCCTTGTGCTGCCGTGCTCTTCGAATCTTGCGCCACCGAGCCCTCCGGGCCTCGCGCGGCACCGGCCTCCGGACCGCGCGCGGCGGCGGCCTCTTGCCCCTGCGCAGCAGTTTCCACAGACACGACCCCGTTCACGCCTGCAGAATCACGCTTTTCCGCCTGCACAAGAAGCTCACGAAGCTGCCAAGATTCTGGAGGCTCAAGCCCCGCCCGCGCAAAAGCACCCATATCCGAGGCGAGCGCAGCCGGCGTACCCTGCCATGCAATCGTGCCATCTGCAAGCAGGACCACCTGATCCGCGATCGCGAGCCACTCTTCAAGATCATGACTCACCACGAGGACTGGAAGCCCCTTGCAGGCAAGATCTTGCACCAAACGGTGGAGTGCCGCACGAGCCGGAGCGTCGAGACCGGCTGTGGGCTCGTCGAGAACAACCGCGCGAGGATTGAGCGTGAGAATGCTTGCAAGCGCCGCCCGGCGAGCCTGGCCCCCCGATAGGCAGAACGGATCGCTTGGCAGCAGCTCCATAATCTCGAGCTGCGAGGCTGCTTCGCTCACGCGCCGAGCAACCTCATCTTCTGAGCAGCAAAGATTGCGCGGTGCGAAGGCGAGCTCGTGATCTACCGTCTCGAGAAAGAGCTGCTGTTCAGGGTTCTGGAACGCTAGGGCAACTTCGCCCGGTACAGGCGCGGTGCCACCAAGCAGCACTGAGCCCGACTGCGCCTTGGTGAGTCCGGCCGCCAGACATGCGAGCGTGGTTTTGCCCGCACCCGAACGACCTGCGATAAGCGTCACCCGTCCGGATGGAATCGAAAGTGAGATGTCGTTCAACACGTCCGCGTTTTCATAGGCAATGGAGACGTGGCTGAATGCCAAGGAACTCGCTTCGCGCGCAGGCTCGCCTTCAGCGCCACGGTCGTTTCCGGAAACCGCGCTGAAAACCGCGGTGCTATCAGACGGAATCGAGGAATTGGACGCATTCTCGGGCATGACTCGGACATCGATGCCGTTTTCGGGCGAGATTCGGACATTGGCTCCCTTGTCGGGCCGGATTCGGACGCGGCCCTCGTTGTCGGGCAGAATTCGGACATTGGCTCCCTTGTCGGGCGAAAATTCGCCATTTTGAGACACCTGAGCGTCCGAATCACGCCCGACAACGCTATCAGTGTCCGAATCTAGCCCGACATCGAGCGGGGACCCGGCACCGGCGCACCCATCCACTTGGACATTGCGGAGCCATGTGGCAAGTTGAACCGGAGCAAACCCACCGGCAAGATCAAAGCCATCGGCAACGGCACGCCGCAACGCGTCGGCATAGCCGCTTGGTGGTAAAACCCAATCCCAGAGGTCACGATAATCGACCAGAAGCGAACCCGGAGCACCCGACCAGATCACCTTGCCAGCGTCGAGTACAAGAACTCGGTTGCACGAAAGCACCTCAAGCGGATCATGGGTGACGAGAACCACGCCAACGCCACGCTCCGCAAGACGCGCCACCAGGCTCCTGAACTGGGACCGGAAGGTGCTATCGATCTGAGAGGTCACCTCATCAAGCACGAGGTATCCTGGCTCCATTGCGAGCACCGAAGCCAACACGAGGCGTTGGAGCTCTCCGCCAGAAAGCGATGACACCTCACGATCCTCGAAGCCCGCAAGCCCCACAGCATCTAGCGAACTCGCAACTCGCTCTGCAATCTCCCCCTCCGCGCAACCGATATTCCACAGACCAAAAGCGAGTTCGTCGCTTACGATGGTCGACACGGTCTGGTCGGCAGGATTTTGGCCAACATAGCCAACTAGACGGCGAACAAGGGCACGCCCCGGCACATTGGCAGTAAACGCCCCATCGACGCAAACGGCACCGGATTGAGGCACCTGGGCGCCACACACAAGCCGCCCGAGCGTCGATTTGCCGGATCCATTGTGCCCGATGAGCGCAACGACCTCGCCGCGCTCGACGCAAAGCGAGACGCCGTGAAGGGCGCCGTCGACAATGGCATCTACAACCTCGATCATGCGACGCCTCCCTCCGACATTGAGCGCGCTTTTCATCTTTGGAGCCCGGAGCGCAATCGCGCCCCCGCCCATCCATCACCTATTGCAACGAACACGCCGGCGGTACGAAATAAAGCGCTTCCGCGTTTGAACTTCGGCATGCCATAGCTCAACAGCAGCAAAACGCCGCCACCGTTAATGTGAAAAAGGCCCCGCAGAGCGGGGCCTTTGCAAAAGCTCAGATGAGCCTGAGCGCTACTCGGCAGCGCTCTCCTCGGCGGGAGCCTCGGTCACGGCGACCTCAGCCTCAGCGGCGGGAGCCTCCTCGACAGCCTCGGCCTTCTTGGGGGCAACGGGCTTCGGGGCAGGAGCGGCCTTCTTCACCTTGGGGGTGCAGGGCTCGGACACGATCTCGATGATGACCATCGGAGCATTGTCGCCCTTGCGGGGGCCGAGCTTCATGATGCGGGTGTAACCGCCGTTGCGGTCAGCCCACATACCCTGAGCGGCCTTATCGAAAATCTCGGCGACGAGGTCCTTGTCACCGAGCTTGGCGATGGCGAGACGACGGGAGTGCAGGTCGCCCTTCTTGGCCCAGGTGATGATGGGCTCGGCATAGCTGCGGAGCGCCTTCGCGCGGGTCTCGGTGGTCTTGATGCGATCGTTCTCAAAGAGCGCCTTGGCAAGGCTCTTCTTCATGGCCTTGGTGTGGCTCGCATCGGTGCCGAGCTTCAGGCCCTTCTTCTTGTTGTGACGCATGGTCTCGTATCTCCTCTATATGAAAGCTAGAGCTACTGCTTCAGGCCTAGGCCCATAGACTCAAGCTTGTCCTTGACTTCCTCGATCGACTTGACGCCGAAGTTGCGGATGTTGAGCAGGTCGTTCTCGGAGAACTCCACGAGCTGGCGCACAGAGTGAATGCTCGCGCGCTTCAGGCAGTTGTAGGAGCGAACCGAGAGGTCGAGATCCTCGATCTGCTTATCGAGCTCGGCGTTGTCGCTCGCGGCCTCAGGGGCGAAGATCGAAACCTCTTCCTCGACCTCGGGGGTCTCGGCAAGGTTCATGAACGCAGCCATGTGCTGGTTGATGATGTTGGCAGCCTGAACCACCGCGTCGCGCGGGGAAAGGGCGCCGTTGGTCTCGATCTCAAGCACCAGACGGTCGTAGTCGGTGTGCTGACCCACGCGGCAGGCCTCGACGAGCTTGGCGCAGCGGCGCACCGGCGAGAAGAGCGAGTCGACGTGGATGATGCCGATGGGATCGGAATCGCGCTTGTTGCCCTCGTACGACACATAGCCACGACCATGACCGATGCGCATGGACATCGTGAGGTGTGCGCCCTCATTCAGGGTGGCGATGTGCTGCTCGGGGTTGACGAGCTCGAAACCAGCCGGAATGAAGAAGTCGCCGCCGTTGACATCGCACGGGCCCTCGACGTTGATGGTGGCCTCGGCCTCGGACACCGAGGTGCCCGTGGCGCGGAAGACCAGGCCCTTAACGTTAAGGACGATATCGGTAACATCCTCAACCATGTTGGGGATGGTCATGAACTCGTGCTGGGCGCCATCGATCTTGATCGCCTCAACTGCCGCACCCTCGAGAGAGGAGAGCAGGACGCGACGGAGCGAGTTGCCGAGGGTGTCGCCGTAACCACGCTCGAGCGGCTCGACGGAGACACGAGCGGACGTCTCGTTGATCTCTTCGACCTGAACCTGAGGCCTAATGAATTCTGACATGTATTAACCTCCAGCCTCAGCAGCCCTGATGGACTACTTAGAGTAGAGCTCGACGATGAGCTGCTCTTGGATATCGGTGCTGATCTGCTCACGCGTGGGCAGCGAGAGCACGTTACCAGAGAGCTTCTCGATATCGACCTCAAGCCAGCCGGGGACCTCGAAGCGCTCGGACTGGATGAGAGCCTCCTTGATGGGGAGGAGGTCACGGTACTTCTCGCCCACCGCGATGACGTCACCGGGCTTGACGAGATAGGAGGGGATGTCGACGCGGCGGCCGTTCACGGTGAAGTGACCGTGGGAAACCGACTGACGGGCCTCGCGGCGGGTGCGGGCGAAGCCGAGACGGAACACCACGTTGTCGAGACGGCTCTCGAGGAGAACCATCAAGTTCTCGCCGGTGACACCGTTCATGCGACGGGCGCGCTCATAGTAACGGTGAAACTGCTTCTCGAGCACACCGTAGATGAACTTAGCCTTCTGCTTCTCGCGCAGCTGGACGCCGTACTCGGATTCCTTGCGACGACGCTTGGGCTGACGCTTCGATTCCTTCTTGCTGCTGTAACCGAGCTCGATGGGATCGACCCCGAGCTGGCGGCAGCGCTTAAGAACAGGAGTCCTGTCGATTGCCATAGTAATGCGATCCTTTCAGAGTTACACGCGGCGACGCTTCTTGGGGCGGCAGCCGTTGTGCGGGATGGGGGTCTTGTCCTGGATGCTCGTGACCTCGAGGCCGGCGGCCTGGAGGGAACGGATGGCGGTCTCGCGACCGGAGCCCGGGCCCTTCACGAACACGGCGACCTTGTGCATACCGTGCTCCATAGCGGCCTTGGCACAGGCCTCGGCAGCCATCTGGGCGGCAAACGGGGTGCTCTTACGAGAGCCCTTGAAGCCCACCTGGCCCGCCGACTTCCAGGCAATGACGTTGCCCTGCGGATCGGTGATCGAGATGATCGTGTTGTTGAAGGTGGAACGGATGTGAGCCTGTCCCACGGAAATGTTCTTGCGGTCGGCGCGCTTGACGCGAGTAGCGGCGCCGCGCTTGTTCTTAGCAGTAGCCATCAGTTAAGCGCTCCTTATTTCTTCTTCTTGGCACCGATCTGGCGCTTCGGACCCTTGCGGGTGCGAGCGTTGGTGTGGGTGCGCTGGCCGCGGACGGGAAGACCCTTGCGGTGACGCAGGCCACGATAGCAGCCGATGTCCATGAGGCGCTTGACGTTCTGGTTACGCTCACGACGGAGGTCGCCCTCCACCATGATGTGGTTCTCGTCGATGTACTTACGGATGACGTCGACCTCTTCTTCGGTAAGGTCCTTGACGCGGGTATCCGGGTTGATGTTCGTGTCGGCGCAAATCTTAGACGCCGTGGTGCGGCCGATGCCGTAGATGTAGGTCAGACCGATCTCGACGCGCTTCTCACGCGGCAGATCGACACCGCTGATACGGGCCAACTTGGATCTCCTCTCTTAACCCTGACGCTGCTTGTGACGCGGGTTCTCGCAGATAACGAGCACCTTGCCATGGCGCCTGATAATCTTGCACTTGTCGCACATCTTCTTGACCGAAGGACGTACCTTCATCGTTCTTCCTTTCGGTTGTGCTCAAACCAACAAACCTACTATGTACTCGTCCAGCCGCAGACGTGAATTACCTGGCTGGTTGCGCACACGACAGCTGAGCGGTCTGTCGCGCGCGTGCGCTGCCTATTTATAGCGATAGGTGATGCGACCACGGGTGAGATCATAGGGCGAAAGCTCCACCACGACCTTGTCACCGGGAAGGATGCGGATATAGTTCATACGGATCTTGCCCGAGATGGAGCAGAGGACCGTGTGACCATTACCCAGATCGACACGAAACATCGCATTGGGAAGCGGCTCGGTGACCGTACCCTCGAGTTCGATTGCGTCTTCCTTCTTCACAAGCACATCTTTCTCTCGAAACGACAGCAGCGACTAATGATACCGCAGAGCGGTACCACCTCATGTATTTTTCGTCAACGCTCCACATTCTTCCTGCAGAGCGCTCTTTCGTACTCCCCTAAACCGATGCTGTGAGAAAACGAACCGGGTTCGTTTTATCACTACATCACACCACCCTGCAAGCTGCACCACGGGCCCTGAGCATCTTGGGTGAGAACAACCGGTCCGTCGTTGGTGATGGCGATGGTGTTCTCGTAGTGGGCAGCGGGCAGATGGTCGTTCGTGGTCACGATCCAGCCATCGGGCCCCACGCTCACGCGATGCGTGCCGAGCGTGATCATCGGTTCGATCGCGATGACCATGCCGGCTTCGAGCGTGATGCCCCTCCCCTTCTTGCCGTAGTTGGGAACGTTGGGTTCCTCGTGCATCGCACGGCCCACGCCATGCCCCACGTACTCGCGAAGCACGCCGTAGCCATGGCTCTCGGCAAGGCTTTGAACGGCATGGCCGATGTCACCGATGCGGTTCCCCGGCACAGCCTGCTCGATGCCCGCCTTGAGGCAGTCGAGGGTGACTTCGCACAGCGCCTTGACCTCGGGTGCGGGGTTTCCGACGTAGAACGTCCAGGCGTTATCGCCCACCCAGCCGTCAACGATGGCTCCGGTGTCGATGGAGAGGATATCGCCATCGCGCAGGATAACATCAGGGTTGGGGATACCGTGCACGACGGCGTCGTTCAGCGATGCGCAGATGGTGCCCGGGAACCCACCGTACCCCTTGAACGCGGGCGTGCCGCCGTGCATGCGAATGATCTGCTCGGCAAGCTGATCGAGCTCAAAGGTCGAAACGCCGGGGCGCACCATGGCACCGACGTGCCGGAGCACCATCTTGGACAGTGCTCCGGCCTTCTTCATCTGCTCGATCTCTTCAGGGGTCTTGATCTTGATCATAGACCGAGCGCTTCCTTTACGTCAGCGTAGACCGCCTCCATGCTCTGGGCGCCGTTGACGCTCTTGAGCAGGCCCTGGCCGCGATAGTACTCCACGAGCGGGCTCGTGTTCTTCTCGTACACATCGAGACGGTTCTGGATCGTCTCGGGCTTATCGTCATCGCGCTGGTACATCTCACCACCGCAGGCGGGGCAGACGGTCTCGGTCGCGGTGCCGGTATGGCCGCAGGCGCGGCAGGTGCGACGCGACGAGAGGCGCTCGATGATGATGGCGGGCTCGACATCGATGAGCAGGGCGCAGTCGATGGTGCGACCAAGCCCGGAGAGCTCGGAGTCGAGCGTCACGGCCTGCATGGTGTTGCGCGGGAAGCCGTCGAGGATGAAGCCCTTCTGGGCATCATCGGCAGCGAGGCGCTCCTTCACCAGATCGATCACGAGCTGATCGGGCACGAGCTCGCCGGCATCCATGTACTGCTTCGCCTGGAGGCCGAGCTCGGTGCCGCCTTTCACGGCAGCACGCAAAAGATCGCCGGTCGAGATGTGCGCGACGCCGTAATCGGCGACGAGCTCCTGGGCCACGGTGCCCTTACCGGCGCCGGGCGCGCCCAACAGAACGATATTCATGGGTGACTCCTCTCCGCCCTACTTGAAGAAGCCGTCGTAGTTATACATCTTGAGCTGGCTCTCGACCTTATCGACCGTATCGAGCACCACGCCCACCATGATGAGCACCGAGGTGCCACCGAAAGCCTGGATGAGCTGGTTCCCCGTGAAGGAGAAGATGATGGACGGCACGATCGCGATGACCGCCAGGAAGACGGCACTCGGAAGCGTGATCTTGTTGAGCGCGTTCTTGATATAGGCAGCGGTGGCACGGCCCGGGCGAACGCCGGGGATAAAGCCACCCTGACGCTTGAGGTTCTCCGCGGTGTCCTCGGGATTGAAAATCATCGAGGTGTAGAAATACGCGAAGAACACGATCAGGACGACGTTCAAGATCCAGTTGATCCAGCCCGAGGCAAGCGCGTTGGCCACGGCCAGCACCCAATCGACGTTGGGGAAGAAGACCGCGATCTGCGCCGGGAAGTACAGAAGCGCGCTCGCGAAGATGATCGGCACCACGCCGGCGGTGTTGACCTTGATGGGAAGGTAGGTCGACTGACCGCCCATCATGCGACGGCCCACAACACGCTTGGCGTACTGCACCGGAATTCGGCGCTGGCCGCGCTCGAGGAAGACGATGAACGGGATCACGCACAGGATCACGACGAAGATCACGACGGTGACGACGATGCCCATCGTGCCCTCGCCAAGCGAGGAGAAGATGGACTGTGGCAGGCCAGCCATGATGTTCGCGAAGATGATGAGCGACATGCCGTTGCCGATGCCGCGCTGCGTGATGAGCTCACCGATCCACATGATGAGCATCGAGCCCGCGGTGAGCGTGCCGACGACCATGATGTCGAAGATGACCTCGGGAGCACCGGCCTCGGCGAAGCTGATGCCGTAGCTCTTGAACAGGAACAGATAGCCGATCGAGTTAAGAATGGACAGGCCGAGCGTGAGATAGCGAGAATACTGCGTGATCTTGGTCTGCCCGACCTCGCCCTCGCGGGCAAGCTCGTGGAGGCTCGGAATCACGCTCTGCAGGAGCTGCATGATGATGGAGCTCGTGATGTAGGGCATGATACCAAGCGAGAAGACCGAGACGTAGCTCAGCGCACCACCGGAGAAAAGCGTAAGAAGCCCCATAGCGCCATCGGTCGGCAAAAGGCCCGCCATCCCCTGGAAGGGGACGCCGGGCACAGGAACATGTGCACCGATGCGGTACACAATGAGCATCGCTATGGTGAAGAGAATCTTGTCCCGAAGATCTTTGATCCGGAACGCGTTCTTCAGGCCAGTTAGCACGGGAGCTCGACCTTTCCGCCGGCCGCCTCGATCTTGGCCTGCGCGGCAGCGGAGACCTTGTCGACACGGACCGTGAACTTCTTGCTGGTCTCGCCCTCAGCAAGAATCTTCACCGGCTGGAATTCCTTCTTGATGATGCCGGCAGCCTTGAGCGCTGCGCCGTCGATCACCGCGCCGTCCTCGAACTTCTCGTCGAGACGGGCGATGTTCACGGGAGCGAACTCGATGCGACGCGGGTTACGGAAGCCCGGGAGCTTGGGCAGGCGCATCGCGAGCGGGGTCTGGCCGCCCTCGAAGCCCGAGCCCTTGCCGCCGCCGGAGCGGGAGAGCTGGCCCTTCTGGCCGCGACCCGCCGTGGTGCCGTGACCAGAGGAGTTGCCGCGGCCGATGCGCTTGCGGCGGTGAGTCGACCCCTCTGCGGGGGTGAGGTCATGAAGCTGCATTGCTTACTCCTCTACAATCTCAACAAGGTGCTTGACCTTGAAGATCATTCCGCGGACAGATTCATTGTCGGGAAGCTCGCGGGTGCGGTTGATCTTCCCGAGGCCGAGGGCCTTGATGGTCCTGACCTGGTCCTGCTTGCAACCGTTGGTGCTGCGGACCTGCTTGACGGTGATGGTATCGGCCATGCTTACTGCTCCTTCTTGCCCACGAACATCTCGCTGACCGTGAGGCCGCGGCGAGCCGCAACGTCCTCGGGGCTTGCGAGCTCCTTGAGGCCCTCGGCAGCGGCCTTGATGATGTTGAGGCCGTTATCGGTGCCGAGCGACTTGGAGAGAACGTTCTTGATGCCAGCAAGCTCGAAGAGGGGGCGCACAGCGCCGCCGGCGATAACGCCGGTACCCTCGACAGCGGGCTTGATGATGATGCGGCCGGCGCCGAAGTGGCCCTCGACCTCGTGCGGAATGGTGCCCTCTTCGGTCACCGGCACGTGGAACATGTGCTTCTTGGCATCGAGCGACGCCTTGGAGATGGCCAGGGGCACCTCAGCGGACTTGCCCATGCCGATGCCGACGTTGCCCTTGCCGTCGCCAACGACGACGAGCGCGACGAGGGACATGCGACGGCCACCCTTGACGGTCTTGGCGACGCGGTTGATGAAGACGACGCGCTCCTCGAACTCGGAGGCCTCGCGCTGCTTGTTATCTCGATTACGAGCCATGTGCTTCTAACCTCCTAGAACTCGAGACCGGCGGCACGAGCGCCGTCGGCGAGGGCCTTGACGCGCCCATGATAGATACGGCCGCCACGGTCGAAACGAACCGCCTTGATGCCAGCCTCGATGGCGCGCTTGCCCACGAGCTCGCCGACCTTCTCCGCAGCCTCCTTGTTGGAGGTGTGGGTGCCCTTGAACTCGGCCTCGAGGGTCGAAGCGGACACGAGGGTCTTGCCCTGGGTATCGTCCACGATCATGGCATAGATGTTGGCGTTCGTGCGAACCACGCGCAGGCGCGGGCGCTCGGGCGTGCCGAAGATCTTCCCGCGAACGCGACGCTGACGGCGCTTGAGGCCGGCTGCCTTCGCTTTGTTCTTATCCATCTGATAACTCCTTAGAGGATCTTGCCCGTACCTAACGGGGTACGGGACTTACACGGTGTGCGTCTGCTACTACTTAGCGGCCTTACCGAGCTTGCGACGGATGTGCTCGCCAACGTAGTGGATACCCTTGCCCTTGTACGGCTCGGGCGGACGCTTGCCGCGAATCTCGGCGGCAACCTGGCCGACCTGCTGCTTGTTGATGCCCTTCACGTTGATGTGCGTGTTATCGGGCACCTCGAAGGTGATACCCTCGGGGGCATCGTACAGGACGGGGTGCGAATAACCGAGCGATATCTCGAGGTTCTTGCCCTTGAGCTGCACACGGTAGCCGACGCCAGCGAGCTCGAGCTGCTTGGTGTAGCCCTCGGACACGCCGGTCACCATGTTCTGGATGAGCGCGCGGGTGAGGCCGTGACGGGCGCGGGTCTCGCGCTCATCGTCGGGACGGCTCACGACGAGCTCGTTCTCCTCGATGGAAATGCTGAGCTTCTCGTAGAAATCAAGCTCGAGCTGGCCCTTGGGGCCCTTGACGGTCACGTGCTGACCATCGACTGCCACCTCGACTCCGGCGGGAATCTGGACAGGCTTCTTACCGATACGGGACACGGTGTTCTCCTTCCTTCTACTCGCCAGTCGTCTTACCAGACGAACGCGATGATCTCGCCGCCGACGTTCGCCTTGCGGCAGTCGCGGTCGGTCATGACGCCCTTGCTGGTGGAAACGATAGCGGTACCAAGACCACCGCGAACGCGGGGGATGTCGGCGACGCCGGCATACTTGCGAAGGCCGGGCTTGGAAATGCGGCGGATGCCGTTGATGACCTTCTGCTTCTTGGGGCCGTACTTAAGCGTGATGGTGAGGGTCTTCTGGGGCACGGTATCCTCGACCGTGTAGCCCTCGATGTAGCCCTCCTCGTGCAAGACGCGCGCGATCTCGACGAGCTTCTTCGAGCTCGGCATGGAGACGGCGGCCTTGTTCGCAGAGTTGCCGTTGCGAATGCGCGTAAGCATGTCTGCAATCGGGTCTGTCAGGTTCATGCAGATTCTCCTTCGTTCTAGATGAACTCGTGCAACCGGTCCTCGGTCACCCATAGCGACCGAGCCTGCCGTACACGATCTTCCCTGCCGGGGCTGCACACCCCGTGCACTGGTAGTGACTTACCAGCTGGCCTTCTTGATGCCGGGAAGCTCGCCCTTGAGCGCCAGCTCGCGGAAGCACACACGGCACAGGCCGAACTTGCGGTAAACCGAATGCGGACGGCCGCAACGCTGGCAGCGGGTGTACTTGCGGGTCGAGAACTTCGGCTCGCGCTGCTGTTTGACGATCATCGATGTCTTAGCCACTTACTTACCTCCTATCACGGATTATCATGCACCGGGCGGGCCGCACACGAACCGCGCGGCCCGGAGCCGGAGCGAATGAACTACTTCTTGAACGGGAACCCAAAGCCGTCGAGAAGGGCGCGGCCCTCTTCGTCGGTCTTGGCGGTGGTGACGATGGTGATGTCCATGCCGCGCTGGCGGTCGATGGAGTCGAAATCGATCTCGGGGAAGATGAGCTGCTCGGTCACGCCCATGGAGAAGTTGCCGCGGCCGTCGAAGCTATCGGGCGAGATACCGCGGAAGTCGCGGATACGAGGGATCGCCACAGCGGTGAGACGGTCGAGGAACTCCCACATACGGTCGCCGCGCAGGGTGACCTTGGCACCGATCGGCATGCCGGCGCGCAGACGGAAGGACGCGATGGACTTGCGGGCGCGGGTGACCATCGGCTGCTGGCCGGTGATGGCGCGCAGGTCGCGCACGGCACCGTCGATGGCCTTGGAATCGGTGGCCGCCTCGCCGACGCCCATGTTCACGACGATCTTCTCGATCTTCGGGATCATCATGACGTTCTTGTACTGGAACTTCTCCTGAAGCTGGCCCTTCACCTCGTTGAGGTACTTGGTCTTAAGACGGGGCACGTACTTCTCTTCAGCCATGTTCACTCCTTTGGGGTTTTAAGCACGGGGCTTGGCCACTCCCAGATGCGAAAATAGGACAGAGGAAATTTCGCATCCGGTCGGGTTGTCCTCGTGCCTCCTGTCGTCATCGGACCGCGCTGGCTGTCGCGGCACGACGAATCACCGACAGGAGCCGGGCAATACGGTCGCTATGATACGCGTCTGCGGGACGAATTGCCAGAAGAACTTCCGAAGCCCCTTGGCAACCTGCGGAAATCCACATTTTCAAGATGCTTGCGGTGCGGAGGTTGCTGGGCGGGTAGCCCTTCGGCGCTCATTCCGGCGCACCGCGCGGACGGGGTCTCCCGATGCGCCCCTAGCGCGCGGCTTCTCGGGCGATATTTGACGCCCGCCCGGTTGTCGGGCGCAATCCGGACACTCCCTCGGTTGCCGGGCGATACCTGGACGTTTTCGAGCCTCCGAGCGCACGAAAGTCGCCCAAGAAAAGCCTCCCATCTCCAGGGCTTTTTAGTCCAAGAAATGGGAGACGGTTCACTTCAGCACGCTGCTCCAATATTAGCGCTGTATCGCTCAATAGACTGAACTACGCCTCATATCACCCCGTACGCCTACCATACAGAATACGTATATTGATAGATATAGACGGTACCCGTGTGATTGTATTGGCACTGACCGCTCACAGACCAGCTGTTTGTCAAGCGTGATCCGGTGCAAGAATATCCGTTGCTATAACGAAGAGATTTATAGCTAACGTTGTACTTTGACCTATTGTGAGCTCCGTTGTTGTGGCATAAGTACACACGATAAGTGTCTTCCACCGTATCTATGTATGCGCGGGGCTCAATGGTTCCCGAATCCTCCGCCACACTATCCAAGCCTACCGCAACTTGCGGCACCATGAAGCCGAAACAGATGGCCAACAAGAGCACGGATACAATCCCAAAGGCTTGCTTCTTCAAGTACAGCAACATCCGCATTATAGTTCCTTCCATCGTTTCCTTTTCCTCCGCATTTTTTCTTGTGTCTAACCCTCCCTCCTCACTTTACGGAAGCACGTTTCCAGAGGCCTTTTCAAACGTCTCCGCATAGTAATCTGCCACGGTGCCATCAGGGCGCTTTGAGCAAACGGCGCCATCTTCAATAAATAGGTAATCGTCGCAGAGGCCCTCGAGCGTGCTGAGAATATGGGATGAAATGAGCACCGTTCCCCCTGCATTCGCATACTGACGAAGCGTATGGGAATGCCACTTTACATGAGTGGGGTCAAGGGCGTTCATGCTTTCGTCCAAAAGAAGGCAGCGGGCGCCCGAAACATATGCAAGGGTCAAGGCAACTTGCTGTTTCATGCCCTGCGATAGCTTGCGAACAGCTTTATGTCCAAACTCTGCAAGTTCGGAGCACGCATCATCGTAAACACGACCCGCCGCCTGCCCCCAAAAGGCTGTGACGAGCGCCAGATGCTCATCCGGCGAAAGGTGTGAGTACATCCAGTCGGCATTCCCCGGGACAAGAAACACACACTGCATGTATTGGGGATTGCGCGAGCAGGGAACACCGGCTATTTTGATGCTTCCGGATTTCAACAATGACGCGTTGCCAGCCAGAACCTCGAGCAACGTCGTTTTTCCGCATCCATTAGGAGCGACCAGCCCAACGACATGCCCGGGGTCGAGGGAGAACGATGAATCGCTGAGAACGGCTTGGCGACCCCGCGCTACCGTTATCCGAGACGCACGGACAAATCCGCGGGAAGCGTCCGCACCTGTCGCCTGGGACCCAAGCCTGTCGCGACGAATAGACACTCCTCGAACGAAAACGTCAGCGATAAAGGCGGCTATCAAGAGAATCGCGATGAGAGCCACTATCAGCATAAGGCCACGCCCGAAGCTTGCGCCTTCGACGGGAAAGACATCCGATGAAGGATTGTAGCTAAAGAAGCCCGCAGACGATGGCATATAGAAATAGATAAACGGACACCAGAGAATCCAATCGCCCCCCTCTTGAGCAAGCAAAGCCTGCAGGAGCATCGGGGAAAGGAACACTACCGCACCCGTCAAAGCTGCCACAGTAGAGTGGTTCACCATGCAATGAACAAACTGACAAAACAGAGATATAGCAATGGTCAGAAGCAGGTAGAGCAGAGCCACGCGCGCCGAAGACTCTAACGCGGTAAGATGCATAAGCTCGCCGCCTTGGTAGAACACGACGGGATACGACACATCGCCGAATCCATTCCTCAGCAACGCGAAAACAAGCGGCACCAGCAGCGTGATGGCGACGCACGCCGCACCAAGCACCAGCTGCAACGTGAGCAGGATCGCAAAACGCTGCACGCCGGATACGGGTGCCCTGCTAAGCAAACGGCCCGCATCGAATAACCGCAATGTAATGAGGCCGACAAAGACGCCCGGTAGCAACCAGACAATATAGGGAACGTGCGCGCTTATGAAGCTTAGAACCAATACAGCCGGCAACTGCGAGGAGGTATCGTACGCCTGCGGGCTCGCTAACCGGCTCATCCCATCGAAAAGCTCTGCAGATTGGCGCAGCGCAGGCTCGTCTGCCACCAGATACCCCGCATCGAGCATGCGTAGCTCAACGTCATAACATGCGCTTGCAGAACGAATCAAATTGGCATCCGACTCAGCAGATGCCATCCGCTCGAGTGCATCTATACGTTCCTGTGTAAGTTGTTTAAGGTCATCTGGCATGGTTGGATCGTCCAGGCTTGCCCGTGATTGGCCAACAAACTGAATGTTGGATTCGAACTCAATGCGCCGCCCTGCAAAACCAGTTTGGAAGTCAAGCAGAATATACATAGAAAACGACAGGGAGACGAACAAGAGCATCGCATAAAGCGCGAGCTGTTTGCCCGAGCAACGAATCAATAACGCAATCTGACGTCCCATAAGATGACCCCCATCAATGCGCTAACTTACATTTTAGACTATCATATATTCAGATATATATATCTATGCAGCATTTCTTTGCGCTTGGCAATTCATTCCGAACGCAGTTGTCCTTGAGCAGAGGCTGTCCACGGCACCTTGACACGATGAAGCTTGCAGCCACGGCTTCATCAGGAGACAACCGTCACCGTGCGTTGCCTCCGTCCACCGCACCGACCGTGAGATTGACGGGGTCAACGAGAACGACAATGAGCCACTGAGGCAACACTTACCCAAGGACATCTTAGCCTCGACAACGTATTCGGCGAGAAGGCCGCGGTGGCGCACGTTTTCAAGATACTCGTAGCATGGAGCTTGCTGGGTCAGATGAATCCATCGGCGCTCATTCCGGCGCATCGCGCGGACGGGGCCTCCCGATGCGCCCCTAGCGCGTGGCTTCTCGGGCGCAATCCTGACACTTGTCCCGTTGCCGGGCGCAATCCGGACACTCCCTCCGTTGCCGGGCGACATCTGGACGTTTTCGAGCCTTCGAGCGTACGAAAGCCGCCCGAGAAGTACGCAGATGGCGGAAACCCGCCCGAGAACGGGGTGAGCGCCTGAAATATGCCCGGAAGCGAATCGATCGTCCAAATCTCGCCCGAAAAACGCCTACGAACAAGCCCGACAACACGAGCAAAACGACGAAGACACGCCCGACAAGAAACGGGCCTGCGCCGGCAGCGCCTCTTTACCGTCCGAACCGCTCAAAGAAGGCAAGCGCGTTTCCGCCGCAGAGCGCCTCGGTTACCTCGGCACCGAAGCGCTGCTCAAGGTGCTCTTGGAGGGCGGGCATCTTATCCGCGCTCGCGATGTCGAGCACCGGATCGCACCCGTCGAAGTCGCTTCCCAGCGCCAGCACCCGCTCGCCGCCGAGGTCGAGCCAATGCTCGATATGCCGGGAGAGGTCGTCGAAGGTGGGCGGCGTGGATGCAGGATCGTCCACGACGAACAGGTCCGCATAGTTGAGACCCACGATTCCGCCGCGGTCGCGGATCTCGGCGAACTGGGCATCGGTGAGGTTCCGCTTGTGCCCGCAGACGGCCCGCGCGTTGGAGTGACTCGCTACGAAAGGACGCTCGGCCAGGCGGGCAACCTCGTCGAAGCAAACATCGTTGAGATGCGAGACATCGAGGATGACGCGCTCCTCCTCCATGCGGCGCAGGGCATCGCGACCAGTTGCGGTGAGCCCGCGCTCCGGAGCATCGTGGCCGCTCGCGAGCGGACCCGGGGCATTCCAGCTGAGGGACGCCATGAGCAGGCCTTGCTCGGCGCAGGCGTGCACCAGCTCGATATCATGCGCGAACAGCCGAGCGTTCTCGATGGTGCGCACCGCCGCGATGTGACCCTCTGCGAGCGCCGGGCGAATGTCCGCCGCCGAGCGCACGTCCGAGAAGCGGTCGCCGTGCCGCGCCAGCTCGCGGTCGAGGCAGCAAGATACGTGCTCCCAGAGCTCAGCGGCGCCGGCAGGCTCGAAGGAGTCGGGGATGAAGCATGCGAAGCACTGCGCCCAGGGCGTAGCGCCGATCTTATCCGCGGTGAGCTGAAAACCGCCGGCAGCAAGGTCCGCGGTGACAGGCGGCTTAGGGAGATCGGGAGATGCGGGCGGCTCGCCCTGCCCCGACATGCCAGCTGAAGCCGCGAGCTCTGCGGGCATGTTCTGGAACGCGAGCATGGTCGCGGTATCGCAATGAAGATCGAATACGGGATAACTCATGATGCCTCCTTAAAGACGAAATTCGGCTCCAGAACCGGCACGGGTGTCCCAGCTCTGGGTGGATGCGGCGGCGATGGCCGGGCGCGCCGGCAACAACCGGGCACGGCGTCGGGGCTGAGCGCTGCGCCTAGGCCGGGCGCTATGCCCGCGCCCGCTCGCGCAATCGCACCACGCCGTTCAGGCGCTCGCCCGTCACCACCATGCCTACCAGGAAGAGCACGAGGTACCACGGATAGATCCATGCGCCGACGAACTGCGCGAGCACGCCGAAGAGCGGCGACATGGCGAGCGACCCGATATAGGCGAACGCCATCTGCATGCCCGTGAGCTCGAGCGCGAGCTCCTCCCCGAACCGTGCCGGCGTAGCGTGGATCGTCGAGGGGTAGATGGGAGCGCATCCGCAGCCCATGAGCACAAGTCCCGCGATGAGCGCCGTGTCGCCCGGCATGAGCACGCATACGAACGCAACCGCGATGAGCGCCTGGCCGAGCCGGATCATATTGCGGTCGTTCACCTTGAGCGAAATGAAACCGCTCACGGCTCGGCCTGCGGTGATGCCCATATAGAAGAGGGCGGCCCAACTCGCCGCCGTCTGCGCATCGATGCCACGTGCAAGCGTGCAGAAGGTCGCCGCCCAGTTGCCGCAGGTGGCCTCGAAGGCGCTGTAGCAGAAGAAGCTGACGAGCACTGCCTTCACACCGGGAATGCGAAGCAACTGGGCACGGGTTCGCCGAGCGGGGAGCTTCCCTCTCGTACCATCGGACGTCCCGCCCGCCCCGGACGCCGCGGCGGCTCCGGGCACCTCGCCCGCCCCCGCAGCCGCAGTGGCTCCAGGCAGGGCGCGAGCGCCCGCACCGTGCGCAGCTTCCCCACGGGGCAAGGCTGCCTCAGGTGCCGCACCGATCGCAGCCTCTCGCCCAGCCCGCCGCCCAGATACGCGAGGCAGCTTACGGTCGCGCCAAAGGGGCAGCGAAAGGGTAAGCACCAGCGCGATGCCCACCTGTATGCCGCCGAGCACGAGAAAGCCCGTAGACCACGTGCTTCGTTCGAGGCACTGCGCCATGACCATGGGACCGCCGCTCGCGCCGACTCCCCACATGCAGTGGAGCCAGCTCATGTGTTGCGACTCATAATGAACCGCCACGAAGGCGTTGAGCGCCGCGTCGACGGCCCCCGCCCCAAGGCCATAGGGAACCGCCCAGAGGCAAAGCTGCCAGAACGCCTGGGACTGGGAGAATCCCACGAGGGCCGCCGCCGTGAGCGCCACGCTCGCCACCGTGACACGCCCCGTGCCGAAGCGTTCCACCACGCGCACCGACATAAGGCTCGAAACGATGGTTCCCGCCGAGATGATCATGGTCACCACGCCCACCCATGAGATGCCCGCACCAAGGCTGGGGGCCATCGTGGGCCACGCAGACCCGATGGCGGAATCGGGCAGGCCCAAGCTGATGAACGCGAGGTAGATGATGGGTAGAAGTCCTGCAGGCATGAAGCTCACCTACGCGCCGAACACGTAGCGGCTCAGGCGGTCGAACGCCTCTTCGACGCGAGCGCGCGGAAGGGCGAGGTTCATGCGAATGTGGCACGGGCCATGGAAGGGGCGGCCGTCTTGCCAGGCCACGCCCACGCGCCACCCGGCGCGAAGCAGTTCGCCCACAGCGCAGCCGTGCTGCTCGCACCACGCGGTGCAGTCGAGGAAGAGCATGTAGGTGCCCTGCGGCTTCACGACCCGCACGCCCTCGAAATGCTCAGCGATATACGCGCACGCCCAATCGATGGTGTCGCCGAGCACCTCGGTAAGCTCGTCCACCCACACGCGTCCCTCGGGGCTGTAGGCACCCATGAGGGCGTGCATGGAGAGCACGTTCATGCTGTTGTAATGGCACTTGGACGCCTGCGCGAGCACGCGGTCGCGCAGGTAATCGCCGTAGATGATATGGTAGCTTCCCACGAGCCCCGCGAGGCTGAAGGTTTTGCTCGGCGCATAGAGGGCCACGGTGCGCTCGCGTGCATCAGCGGAAACGGACTGCGTGGGCACGTGCTTGTGGCCGGGCAGGATGATGTCGGACCAGATCTCGTCCGAGACCACCACGCAATCATATGCGCGGTAGAGCTCCATGGCCCGCTCGATCTCGTCGCGCTCCCACACGCGGCCGCACGGGTTATGGGGCGAGCAGAACACCGCAACATGGATCTTGTTCTCGGAAAGCTTTCGCTCCATATCGTCGAAATCCATGCGCCAGATACCCGACTCGTCGAGCTTGAGCGGCGATAAGACAATCTTGTAACCAGCGTTCTCGATGCTTTTGGTAAACCCGATATACGTAGGGCTGTGCAAGAGCACTGCATCGCCCGGCGCCGCGAAAGCCTGGAGCGTGGAGACGAGACCGCCGAGCACGCCGTTCTCGTATCCGATATGCTGCGATTCGAGCCCGGTCACGCCGTTGCGGTCGCGCTGCCAGGCAATGATGCGCTCGAAGTACTCGTCCCGCGGATTGAAATAACCGAAGTGGGGTTCCTTCACGCGCGCGACGATGGCGTCTTGGATGGCGGGGAGCACCGGAAAGTTCATATCGGCCACCCACATGGGGATGGCGTCGAACCCCTCCTGCGGAGCCTCCGGGGCACCGGGCGCGCCCAGACCGTCGACGGCCACCGCGTCTTGCCCGTGGCGCTCCATGATGCTTGTGAAATCGTAGGTCATAGCGGCTCCTTTGCACGCATGATGGTATCCAGACGAGAGCTGCGAGCGCAGGGCTAGAGCCTCGTGCATTCCCTATAATAGGAACATTCGCCGACTCAGCAATGCCCGCTGCCAAGATAAGGCCAAGGCCCAAGCCCTGGGACCTCTTCGAGTGGCCCGTGGTTCGCAGACACCCGGTGTCTACGATTCACAAACCACCCGAACATGAATCATGGGCACCGGGTGTCTGCGAACCACGGCACGGGCATCAACGATACCGCAACGGCATTTCGAGACAAGCGCGCATCTTTGCCGTTTCAGAGAGGAAACCATGGCCGATCGCCCAACTCAACAAGCACCGTCCCTTGCGCGACGCGTGGAGCTCCTTGCCCCCGCAGGCGGCCCTAAGCCGTTCGCAGCGGCCCTTGCGGCGGGCGCCGATGCCATCTACCTCGGCATGGGAACCATGAACGCGCGGCGCAAGGCCGAGAACTTCACCGACGAGGAATTCGCCCGCGCGTGCCGGGCCGCACACCTTGCTGGCGCACGCGTCTATGTAACCACCAACATCGTCGTCAAAGACGACGAGATGGACGAGGCGGTCGAGCTCATCCGCCGGTGCACGGCACTCGGCGCCGACGCCTTCATCATTCAAGACTGGGGCCTCTTCTCGGAAGTAAAGCGGCTTATGCCCGAAATCGAGACGCACATCTCCACCCAGGCGAACATCCATGACGCACGCGGGGCCGCATGGTGCGAGCGCCTGGGCGCCGACCGCGTGACGCTGTCGCGCGAGCTCTCCCTGGGCGAGATCGCCGCCATCCACAAGCAGTGCGGCATCGACCTCGAGGTGTTCGCCCACGGCTCCATCTGCTTCAGCTATTCCGGGGTATGCCTGCTCTCGAGCTTCTGCCAGGCCGGGCGCTCCGCCAACCGCGGCATGTGCGCGCAGCCGTGCCGTCTGCCCTACGAGCTCATTGACGAGCAGGGGCGCGAGATCTCGGCACCCGGCCGCGGTCGGCCGCTCTGCCCGCGCGACACCTGCACGGCCGACCTGCTCCCCCAGCTCGTGGACACAGGCGCCTCGGCACTCAAGCTTGAAGGGCGCATGAAGGCCGCCGACTACGTCTTTTCGGTAACGGATGTATACCGCCGCGAGCTCGATGACGTCCTTGCAGGGCGGAATGCGGGCGAAAAGGAGCAGGCGGCTCGCAAGCGCCAGCTCAAGCGCTGCTTTAACCGCGACTTCACGCACGCGTACCAAGACGGCACCTCCGACGACGACATGATGAGTTACGAGCGATCGAACAATCGAGGCGAGCTCGTGGGCCGCGTCGCCGGGTTCACCGCGCGCGAGCCCCAAACCAAGGGGGAGCGCCTGCGGGCGGCCATCAAGGGGCCTGCGGGCACCGCCCACCTCGCACTCGACGCGCCCGTTGGGGCAGGCGACCTCCTTGAGCTGCGCGACGACGATGATCCGGACACGTTCCTCACGGCCCTCGCCCGCCGTGATGCCGCCGCCGGCGAAATGCTCGATGTCGAGCTCCCGCGACCGCCCGGGAAGCGGTGCCGCGTGCGCATCATTCGTAGCCAGGCGGCAATCGACCGTGCCGACGACGTGCTCAAGCGTGCCTACCCCCGCAAGCGCCCCGTCGATGTGCGGGTGCTCGCCCGCCTTGGCAAGCCGTTCGAGGTCGAGCTGTTCTGCTGCGACGACCCCTCGCTCACCGCATGCGCCCAGGGTTTCACGGTTGAAAAGGCGCGTACCAGGCCCGTCTCGTCCGACGACCTCGTAGAACACGTTGGCCGCATGGGCTCGAGCCCGTTTGAGATGCGGACCTGCTCCGTCGAGCTCGATGAGGGCTGCGGCATGGGCTTTTCCGCTGTCCACAAGGTGAGAGCCGCCGCATGCGACTTGCTCGAGGATGCCATTCTCGCCCCAAGCCGGCGTCGCGCGGAGCTGGCCGAACGCCTGGGCATTCCCTTGCACCGCAGCGTCGCGGGCTCTGCGAACGAGCACAACGACGCACGAAGCGCAGAGGCGATGGTGTGCGCGCTCGCCACTTCGCTCGAGGCGGCAGATGCCGCGCGCCGCGCAGGTGCCGACCGAGTCTATATGGCCACCGACGACCTCGACGCGGCGGGCATCTCCCCCGCCCAAGCCCGCGAGCTCGGCCTCATTCCCGTGCTTGACGAGGTCTGCCGCGCAGGCGACCGCGAACGGCTCGATTCCTGGGTCGAAACCGGAGCCGCCGTCGCCGTCGGCAATATCTCCGAACTTGCCCTTGCCGCGGAGCGCTCGGCGCTCGCCGAAGTGCGCTCGTGCATCCCAGCACACAACCGACCGTGCCTTGAGCTCCTTGCCCGAGAAGGCGCCCGCGCCGCCTGGCTCTCCCCCGAGCTCTCGCTCGCCGAGATTGAGCGCATTGCCCCCGCGAGCCCCCTTACGCTCGGCATCTGCGTATACGGAAAGCCGCGCGTCATGACGAGCGAGCACTGCATCCTGCAGGTCGCAAACGCATGCATCCACGACTGCGCCCGCTGCTCGCTGCGCATGCGCAAGCTCGCGCTCCACAACATCGACGGCAAGATGCTGCCCGTCCGCACCGACATCCACGGCCGCTCGCGCCTGTACGACGCCTATCCCCTGGACCTTACGCCCCAGATGCCTGCGCTCCTTGCCGCTGGCGTGAGGCGCTTCCTCGTTGACGGCACCTTGCTCGAGCCCGCGGAGCTCTCCGATCAGATCGAGCGCGCCCGCCGGGCGCTTGACGCCGCGAGCGCCGGACGCAAGCCCGCGCCCCGGCAGAAGGGCTCTTCGTCGGGCTGCCTGTTTGTGGGTGTCGATTAGCCATGGGAAACCAGACTTTCGCCCATTGCTCTTCACGCGGAGATGATGCGCACAAAGGCGGCACGTCCGCTGCACCCAGAAATGCCGTGCGCAGAAGTGGCCCGTATGCCGTGCAGGAAAGCGCCACGTACAGGCGCGATGCACCAGCCAATCTCTCCCCTCGCGTGCTCTACGTCAGCGAAACACTGCTCGCGGTCGACAAGCCCGCCGGCATCATCGTCCATGGGGACGGGACGGGTACAAAAACGCTCACCGACTTGGTGCGCCGTGCCGTAGAACGAGGAGCCATAGACCACGTTGCGCCCACATGTGCAGCAGAGGCCCAGGCTCTCCAGCGGCTCGATCGCGACACGACCGGCGTCGTGCTCTTTTCGATTTGCAAGCGCACGCAAGGTGCCTACGATGCGCTGATCGCCGCACACGGTGCGCGCAAGCACTACCTTGCCGTTGCAGAGGGCCGCATACCTTGGGATCAGCGAGATATTCGCGTACCGATTGGCAGGGACCGGCACGATGCGCGGCGCATGCGAGCGAGCCGCACGGGGAAAGACGCTCGCACGGAAGCGACCGTGCTCGACCGAAGACGCATCGACGGTCGCTGGTACACCCTCCTCGACCTCAGGCTATATAGCGGTCGCAAACATCAGATCCGCGTTCATCTTGCACACGAGGGCTTCCCGCTCATCGGCGACGCTTTATATGGCGCAGGCGATACGCGCGGCCTGATGCTCCACGCACGGCGACTCGCCTTTACCGACCCTGTTTCCCACACGCCTGTGGACATCCACGCGCCCATTCCCAAGCGTTTTCGCGATCTATTCCCCCGCTCGTGCTCGCGCCTCTTCGACATGTAGCAGAATGACCGGCTCGAAACGGACCGTATGCTCATTGAAGCCGTCCTTTTTGGCTAAAAATGTCGATTTATGGCAATCCACGCGTGCGTCGAGAGGGCGTCGCGGCCTTCATGGAGCCCTCTTGGCGAATCGGAGGCGCACATCCTGCCTGATAACTGTCCCACAGCCCCACAAACAGTGCTATGGGGCGAGCCCGTCCCGTCCAGCTTCGCTTCTTCCATCGCCAGAAATCGACATTTTTAGCCAATTTGGCCCTTCTCAGGAAGAATACGCCAATCGCGCAAGCGCAACGCGACTCCATAACAACAAAGTGCGGCCCGAGCCTGCAAGCCCGGACCGCACAAACTAAGTGCTTCTTTGGCGCGCTCGCAGCGTGACCCACGCATGCAAGCCTGAACCGCTCCCTGCGCATGCAGCAACCTACAGAACGGCGATGACCTCGATCTCGACCAGCGCGCCCTTAGGCAAAGCCGCCACCTGAAACGCACTGCGCGCGGGATACGGGGCCTCGAAATGGCCCGCATATACCTCGTTAACTGCAACAAAGTCGTTGATGTCAGCTAGAAGCACGGTGCTCTTAACAACCTGCTGCATCGTTGCTCCCACCTCGCCCAGAATCGCGGCGATGTTCGTCAACGCCTGCTCCGCCTGCGCCTCGACACCGTCCTTGAGCTCGTTCGTCATCGGGTCCAAACCAAGCTGGCCAGACAGGTAGAGCGTATCCCCCACCTTGACCGCCGATGAATACGGCCCCAAGGCCGCCGGCGCCTTACTCGAAACGATTGCTTCCTTGTTCATCGAGACCTCCTGGTAGCCGTACGGTACGTCCCCTATATCGTAATACCTTACGTCGGCCATCCCGCACAACAAGAACGTAGGCGCCCCTTGGCGCATTAAGCCAAGGGGCGCTTGGGAAGACTTCCTATGCAAGCCCTTCAGGCCGACAAAGCAGCACCAGATTATCCACCCAACCAGCCCTACCAAGAGCGTTATCTTCGCTACTTTGTTACTTCGAGCAGCGGTGCACCAGCCTCGACGGTATCCCCCGCGGTGGGAATGAGTTTCACGCTTCCATATTCTGCCGAATTAGAAACGGCGAGCACCACGCAGTCAGGGTGACCGGCGGCGGCGATTGCTTTCCGGTCGAATGCAAGCAGGGGCTCGCCCGCCTTCACCCTCGCGCCTGTCGACACGTAACCCGAGAACCCCTCGCCGTTCATGTCGACGGTGTCGATGCCAACATGGACGAGCACCTCAACGCCGTCGTCTGCAACCAAGCCCACGGCATGCCCCATCACCACCGAAACGGTTCCCGAGCAAGGGGCGTACGCAACCGTGGATTCCGGCCAGATGGCGCACCCCTTTCCAAGCACTTCGCTGCTGAACACCGGGTCGGGTATATCGGACATGGCGATAACGCGGCCAGAAACAGGTGCCGCAAGCGCACCTGAAGCCGCATCGATGCCGGCAGGGACCTCATGGGGCGCCTCCGCCTGCACCTTGACCGCCATGTGGCCCATAGTGTCCTTTTTCTTGAACACGTCAAACAAACCCATACAGGAACTCCTTCGAACGAACTCGGCGAGCGGAAGAGCCTGCATGGCGTCTTGGTCCGCCGCCTACTTATCGGGGGTCAAAATCTCGATATACCTTCCAAGCTGGTCGTCGCCGGCATCCGAAATAATCGAAAGGCCTTCAAGACCGAACACGCGCACATTTGAGACGCGATGGAACTTGCTGCTGTCGCACAGAATGTACGTGCGATTCGAATTCTCCTTGACCAGCTGCTTCTTAATAGCTTCGTCATGGCTGGGATTGGTGACGCCACGGTCGACACTCACCGCGTTAACGCCCAGAAACGCCTTGTCGAAATAGAGGTCCTTCAAGATGCCTTCGGTGATGGGGCCAGTCATGGACAGCGTGCGTGGATTGTACGCGCCGCCAATAACGATGACCTGCGCGCGCATCTCGCCCGTGATATAGCAGGCGCTGCCGTTCGCCGTGTAGATCGTGACGTCGCGATCGATGAGATGCCGAAGCAGCGCCGTGCAGCTCGTTCCCGAATCGAGATAGACGGTATCGCCGTCGGATACCTCCTCGAGCGCCCGCTGCGCCATGCGCTCCTTCTCGGCGGCATGGAGCGCGCCAGTCACCATCACGCCGAGCTCATGCGAAACCGCATTCAAGCGCACCGCTCCGCCCGCCAACAACTCGACGCGGCCCTGCTTTTCGAGCTCCTTAAGGTCGCGCCGAAGCGTTGACACCGAAGTATCGGGCACCAGCTCCTGAAGCTCTTCGATCTTCAACAGGCCCGACTCACTGAGATGCTGCAGTACCAGCTGTTGGCGTTCATAGGGAATCATCGTGCCTCCTTGTGGAATCCTCGCCCTATTGTAGCGTTACGGCCCCACGAGCGGCCCGACGGCCACATGCGGCATCGACTCCCCTATAGGCCAAGCTGCGTTCACGGCCGCCGACATGAGCGCCCCTATTCCGGGCAAGTCGACGGCCGCGATCAGCGCTCCTTTGCGCGACGGCGTTCCCCAGCGGGCGCGGCGCGCGTTTTGGACGCGCTAGCTACTGCACGCGCCTACGCCAGCTCGTCGTCACGGCCGGTGAAGGCGAAGCCGAGCACCGCGCCGACCACTGTCGCGATGAGCATGCCAATCATCGCGAAGGCGAAGTTCATAGCATCCTGGCTCACGAAGGCCGGGAAGGTCGTGACCGAGCCGAACACGAACGCCGTGCAGACCACGTGGGTGAGCCCGCAGAACGCTCCGCCTGCAGCGCCGGCGATAATCTGCGCACCCCAGAGCTTCTTGTTCTTAACGAGCATACCGAAGAGCGTCGGCTCGATGATGGCCGAGAGCGCGATGGTTACCACACCGGAAGCGGCAAAGCTCTTGAGCTTCTGGTTGCGCGCCTTGAGGAGCACGCCGAGTGCCACGCCGATGACGCCGAAGTTGCACGCAAAGGTGAAGGGGCAGATGAAGTCGAAACCGTTCTGGGCAATGTTGTTGATCATGATGGGGTTGACAGCCCAGTGAATACCCATGGAGACGAGCACCGACCAGCCGCCGCCCACGAGGATGCCCGCGAGCACGGAGCTCCTGTCGATGAGCCAGTTGACCACGAAGGCGACGCCCTCGCCTGCATACACGCCGATGGGCCCGATGACCATCATGGTAAGCGGCACCATGATGATGAGCGACACGGCGGGGAGCACAACGAGCTTCAGGGTCTCGGGGATCTTGTCGTCCAGGAACTTATAGAGGAACGAGTACGCCCACACCGCGAGAATGGCCGGAACCACCGTGGAGTTGTAGTTCATGAGCACCACGGGGATGCCGAAGAAATCGGTGGTGGCACCGTTGCCGACCTCGCCCATCAGGTTGATGAAATCGGGATAGAGCAAGCATGCGCCGATGAGTGCCGAAAGGTACGGGCTCGCACCGAAGCGCTTGCCTGCCGAAAATGCCAAAAGCACCGGCAAGAAGTAGAACACGCTCATGGAGAGGGTGTACCAGATAACGTAGGTGCCAGAGCCCTCGGCAATCACGCCGAGCTGCGTGAGCAAGATCAGGATGCCACGCAGGATACCGGATCCCGCCATGGCGGGGAGCAACGGAGCGAAGATACCCGAGACGGCGCTGAAGACCTTGCTCACCACACCCTCGTCGCTTGCAGCGGACTCGGTTGAAACCTCGGTACCCGCACCGCCAACGAGCGCAGAGAACTTCTCATAGAGCTTGGGCACCTCGGTGCCGATGAGGATTTGGTACTGGCCGGCTGCGCTGACGGTGTTGATCACGCCGTCGACCTCTTTGACTGCAGCATCATCGCACGCAGTATCGTCCTTGAGGTTGAGACGCAAGCGCGTCGCGCAATGCGTCAAGCCCGTGATGTTTTCCGGGCCGCCCACGGCGTCGAGAATGCCGCGAGCCGTAGCGTCCCAATCGCGTTTTGCCATAAGGGCTTCCTTCCTTTCTTGCCGCGACCGAGCGGTTCCGCGCGCCCGGCCCCCTCCATACCACCCATCGGCGCATGCGGCGCAGCACAGATGGGTGCCTCTCGGAACCGGCTAGGCGATAGAAGCCGATTCCGATGATAGCTAAGCTGGAAACGATGCTGAATCTGATTACGGCCGGCTGTTTGCCTCGGCCACTGCCCTACTCTGCGCAGGCGCACATGAGGCGCCGCATGAGAGCGGCTGCCTCGATTCCGCTGTTGGCATCTATGACGCGCTGGACCTCATCGAGCCCCACGGTCTCAATTGCTCGATCGAGCATGTGGATCATCGCGATGTTCTGAGCGCACTCCTCTTCGGCATCTTCGATAGTGGGGAACGTGTCGAAGTAAATCGCGCTGTCATAACCATGCTTTTTGAGGTAGTAGATGAATTCGAGGGTCTTCATGGGACTTGCGGTGCCGATCATGAGGCCGTCGTCCATGACACCGTAGCCGTCGTTGAGGTGCACGCCGAAGAGCTTGCCGCGCCCGCCGAAGATGTCGCACGCCATGGCAGGGTTCTCGTGCTTCATAAGCATGTGGCAGTAATCGAGCGTCACGCCCAGATTGGGGCGATCAACCTCGGCAAGCATCATGCCCGTGATACCCATGCTGTCGATGAACGCGTACGAGCGCTCTTCGAACGGCTTGTACTCGATGCTTATCTTGAGATCGGGCGCGTAATCGCATACGGCACGATAGGCGCCAACTAGCTGGTTCCACACGCGGGTGTAGTCGATTTGGAAGCTGTAATCAAATCCGTCGAACCCGAGCCAGATGGTAACCGTATCGCCGCCTGCGGCGCGGCAGTAATCGCATGCCTCGCGACAGAGCTGAAGAGCCTTGTCTGCGACAACAGGATCGGCGTTAGCCAGCTCTCCATTGATGAAGTCGCCGCGGAAGCGAAGGGCGGTCCCGTTGAGCTTAAGGCCATGGGCATCGAGCAGCTGCTTCATCTGCTCAGCCGGCATGGTGCCCACGTGCTCCGGATAGTTCAGGTCCACATGCGTGAGGCCGACCTCCTCGAATTGCGCGAACACGCGATCAAGATTTCTGTCTCCGGACCGGAAATACGAGTTGATTCGAGTCGCCAGCTTCATAGCGGATGCTCCTTTATCTCTCCGGATTCGACGAGCCGACCGTTCGTCGTTCTCGTCGCGCCTTTCTTCGTGGCTTATTGTATTTCATAGTTTTTCAAATTTCATCACTATTTTTTAAACTTTGTCATAAAATTTCTTTCTGTGGCACAAACGATGTCATACTACGTGACTTCTACCAGCTATTTTCTCGTTTTATTTAATTTGAAAGAAGGTGCTTTGATTTGAAATAATTTGATTCTATCTGACCGCTACTACCGTTCACCGACCATTTTCGACCGTTCGCCATCTCTCGAAGAAAGGAAGCTTGCCATGCTGCTTTGCCCGAGCATGATGTGCGCCGACTATGGGAACCTCCGATCTGAGGTCCAAGCCCTCGATGCCGCCGGCGCCGATGTATTTCACTGCGATGTCATGGATGGGTCCTTCGTTCCCAATATCGCCATGGGCCTCATGGACATCAAAGCCGTTCGCAGTGCAACCAATAAGCCTGTCGACTGCCACCTCATGATTGAAGAGCCCTCGCGCTCCGTCAACCTATTTCTCGATGCAGGCGTGGACCTTATCTACATTCATCCGGAATCTGAGCGATACTGCGTCAAAACGCTAGCCGCCATCCGCGATGGAGGGGCCAAGGCAGGCATTGCAATCAACCCAGACACATCCATCGCTTCCGTTGAAGAGCTGCTCAACGAGGTTGATTACGTCATGGTCATGACGGTTAACCCGGGTTTTGCAGGTCAGGCGTTTATAGAATTCACGAAAGATAAGATCGCTCGCCTCGCCGCGCTCAAAGAACGCTACGGGTTCACCCTCACCGTCGATGGCGCCTGCAGCCCGGAGCGAATCAAAGCTCTATCGAGCATCGGCGCAGATGGCTTCATCTTAGGCACGAGCGCTCTTTTTGGCCGGGGCGATTACGCGCAGAGCATTAACCAGCTTCGTTCCCTTTAGCAGCAACAATGCCCAATCGAACCGTATGGAGCACAACTAGCAAACACGAAAGTACCAGCGAAAGGATCTCGTATGAGGATTGGTATCGGAAATGATCATGTAGCGATTGAGCTAAAGAACACTATCAAAGAGCACCTGGAGCAGCAGGGATACGAGGTTGTCGACTTTGGGACCAATAGCCCGGAACGCTTCGACTACCCTATATCCGGCTATAAGGTTGGCAAGGCGGTCGCCTCAGGCGACGTCGACCTCGGCGTGCTCATCTGCGGCACGGGGGTGGGTATCAGCCTTGCAGCAAACAAGGTACACGGCATCCGTGCCTGCGTGTGCTCTGACCCCTACTCTGCAAAGCTCAGCCGTGAGCACAACAACACGAACATCATCGCCTTCGGTGCTCGTGTCGTAGGGCCAGAGCTTGCGAAGATGATCGTCTATGAATGGCTGGGCGCAACATTCCAAGGAGGACGCCACCAGCGGCGCATCGACATGCTAGCCGAAATCGAGGAAACCCAGAACCTTACGGCAGCGCAATAAACTTAGCGATAACGCAAGAGGCCCGCCGCGCAGCGAAGCAAACAGCGCGACGGGCCTTTTTCATATTTCGAGCCCCTCAGGACATAGCATTAGCAACGGCAAACACGCAAAACATGGCCCCAAGCGCCCACAGCCCCCCCAAGATGCCTGCGATGGCGCGCAGCGCCGAGCTCTCCGCCCCCCCCCGCACGGGCCGAGGCGCGAAGCGCGAGGCCCCCAAAGCACTTGCATAAGCCCTCCGCCATGGGCCGATGCGCGCAGCGCGAGGCCCCCAATGCCATCGCACGCATGTGCCCCGAGCAGGGGCAATGGCGCGAAGCGCCGAGCCCCCAGGCCCCTCCCTTCCTCCACACCCCGCCGCGAGCCCGTAAACGCAGGAAGGCCCCGGAAGGATTCCTGAGCGCGTTTCCCGCAGCCGCTCGGCTCTGCTGAGCGGCGAGGACCACGCGCGAAGGAACCTTCCGGGGCCTTCCGGTGGGAGTCTAGGACTCAGCTTAGAACTCGTGACCGCACTTCTTGCAGACGCGGATCGAGGTCTTGTGACCATCGAGCTCGCCCTGCTTGTGGCCGACGCGAGTAGCAGCACCGCACTTGGGGCACACGAGCATCGCGTTGGAAGCGTCGAACTTAGCCTCCTGCGAGACGATGCCGCCCTGCTGGTTCTGCTGGTTGGGACGGACGGCCTTCTTGACGACGGCCACGCCCTCCACCTTGATCTTGCCCTCGGCGGGGTACGCGCGCAGAACGGTGCCCTGCTTGCCGCGATCCTTGCCGGAGAGAATCTTGACGGTGTCGCCCTTCTTGATTTGCATCTTAGGCATGTCTGTCTCTCCTTTCCTTACAGGGTCTCGGGAGCAAGCGAGACGATCTTCATGTACTTCTTGTCACGCAGCTCGCGCGCCACGGGCCCGAAGATACGGGTGCCCACCGGCGAGCCGTCGTTGTTGATGACGACGCAAGCGTTGTCGTCGAAGCGAATGTAGGAACCGTCCTTGCGACGGACCTCCTTCACGGTACGAACGACGACGCACTTCACAACGTCCTTCTTCTTGACGTTGGCGCCAGGCGTGGCCTCCTGGACGGCAGCCACGATCACGTCACCGATTCCCGCATAACGGCGCTTGGAGCCACCGAGCACCTTGATGCAGCGAACCTTGCGCGCACCGGAGTTATCGGCGACGTTCAGCATGGTTTGCATTTGAATCATGGTAGTTCCTCCGAACTTAGGCCAGCGAGAGGTGCGCGGAGCTCATACCGAGAACCGGGGCTCTACGGGAGCCGCACCCGCGCACGTCACTGGTGCGAACAATCAAAGCAGCCTACTTGGCGCGCTCGATGATCTCGACGAGACGCCAGCGCTTCATCTTGGACAGAGGACGGGTCTCCATGACGCGAACACGGTCGCCCACGCCGGCAGTGCACTCCTCATCGTGTGCATGAAGCTTCTTAGTAAAGGTCATCATCTTGCCGTACTTGGGATGACGCTTGCGCTCCATGGTCTGGACAACGATGGTCTTGTTGCCCGAGATGGAGACGACCGTGCCCGTACGGACCTTACGCGAATTACGCGTGGTATCGCTCATGTTATCTCCTCAAGCTCTACTCTGCCGCAGCGGACTTCTCAGCCGCGATCTCGCGGGCGCGCTGCTCGGTGAGAACACGCGCGATGTCCTTCTTCACGGTCTTGACGCGAGCGGTGTTGTCAAGCTGGCTCGTGGCCATCTGGAAACGAAGGTTGAAGAGCTCGGCTCGACCTTCCTTCAGCTTTTCGGCGAGCTGCTCGTCGGAAAGCTCACGAATCTCTGCGGGCTTCATTACTTATCCTCCCCGTCCTGGTCAGCGCGGGCCACGATCTTGGTCTTAATGGGGAGCTTGTGCTGGGCCAGACGCAGGGCCTCGCGGGCAATCTCCTCAGACACGCCGGAAATCTCGAACATGATGCGTCCCGGCTTCACGACGGCCACCCACTCCTCGGGATTACCCTTACCTGAACCCATGCGGGTCTCAGCGGGCTTCTTGGTGATGGGCTTGTCGGGGAAGATCGTGATGAACACACGGCCGCCACGACGCATGTAACGGGTCATGGCAACACGAGCGGCCTCGATCTGACGGTTGGTGATCCAATGGGCCTCAAGGGCCTTGATGCCATAATCACCGAAATGCAGCTTGGTGTTACCCTTGGCCTGGCCCTTCATGGAGCCACGCTGCACCTTGCGGTGAAGAACACGCTTAGGGGCAAGCACTACTGACCCCTCCTCTCGGAGTTACGACGACGCGGACGCGAGGAGCCCTCGAGCGCCGGGTTCGGGACGGGCTGGCCGGGAAGCTTCTCGCCCAGGTAGATCCAAACCTTGACACCGCAGGAACCCATGGTGGTGCGAGCGGTGGCCGTGCCGTAGTCGATCTTGGCACGGAGGGTGTGCAGCGGCACGCGGCCCTCGCGGTACCACTCGCGACGGCCCATCTCGGCGCCGCCGAGACGACCGGAGCACTGGATACGAATACCCTTGGCGCCGGCCTTGCGGGCAGACTGGACAGCCTTGCGCATGGCGCGACGGAAGGCCACACGGCCCTCGAGCTGCTCAGCGATGGACTGGGCAACGAGAACGGCGTCGAGCTCGGGACGCTTGATCTCGATGACGTCGACGGAGAGCTGGCCCTTGGAGACACCGGCGACCTTCTCGAGCTCACCGCGGATCTGATCGATCTCGGAGCCCTTCTTGCCGATGACGATGCCCGGGCGAGCGGTGTAGATGATTACCTTAACCTTGTCACCAGCACGCTCGATCTCCACGCGGGAGACGGCGGCACGACGGAGGCGCTTGGTCAGGTACTTGCGGAGCTCGAGATCGTTACCGAGGGTCTTGGCGTAGTCCTTGTCGCCAGCGAACCAGCGGGAGCGCCAGTTCTCGGTGATGCCGAGACGGAAACCGGTGGGGTAGACTTTCTGACCCATTGTGCTTATGCCTCCTTTCGCGGAGCGACGACGATGGTGATGTGGCTCGTGCGCTTCAGGATGCGCGAAGCGGAGCCCTTGGCGCGAGGACGGATGCGCTTAAGCGTGGGGCCCTCGTCCACATAGGCAGCGGCGATGACGAGGTCGTCGGCGCGCATGCCGTGATTGTTCTGGGCGTTGGCCACGGCGGAGCGGAGAACCTTCTCCACGTCGACCGCGACGGCGCGCTCGCAGAAATGCAGGATGTCGAAAGCCTGCTCAACAGACTTGCGACGGATGAGATCGACCACGAGGCGAGCCTTGTACGGCGAGACGCGCACGAACTTGGCGACGGCGCGGACCTCGCGGGTCTCGGTATCGGTAGCTTTAGTTGCCATTTACGTGAAACCCCCTACTTGGCCTTGTGACCGCGGAACGTACGGGTGGGTGCGAACTCGCCGAGCTTGTGACCGACCATGGACTCGGTGACGTACACAGGCACATGCTTGCGGCCATCGTGCACGGCGATGGTGTGGCCGACCATCTCGGGGAAGATCGTGGACGCGCGAGACCAGGTCTTCACGACGTCCTTCTTGCCAGCCTCGTTCATCGCGACGATACGCGAGAGCAGGCGAGCTTCCACGAACGGCCCTTTCTTGAGACTTCTGCTCATAGTGGCTTACTCCTTCTCGGAATCTTTCGCTACTTCTTGCGACGACGGATGATGAGGCTGTTGGAAGCCTTGTTCTTCTTACGCGTGCGGTAGCCCTTGGTCGGCTTGCCCCACGGGGTGACGGACGGGCGACCAGAGGTGTGGTTCTTGCCCTCGCCGCCGCCGTGCGGGTGGTCGACCGGGTTCATGACGGTACCACGGACGGTCGGGCGCACGTTCATGTGGCGCTTACGGCCGGCCTTACCGATCACGATGTTGGAGTGCTCGGCGTTGCCGACCTCGCCCACCGTGGCGCGGCAGGTGATGAGCACGCGGCGCATCTCGGAAGAAGGCATGCGCAGGATGGCGTACTTGCCCTCCTTGCCCATGAGCTGGCAGGAGTTGCCGGCGGAGCGGGCGATCGCGGCGCCCTTGCCCGGCTGGAACTCAACCGCGTGGATGAGCGTACCCACGGGGATGTCGGCGAGGGGCAGGGCGTTGCCCGGCTTGATGTCGGCATCGGAACCAGAGAGAACCGTATCGCCCACCTGGAGGCCCTTCGGGCACAGGATGTAGCGCTTCTCGCCGTCCACATAGTGGAGCAGCGCGATGCGGGCGGAACGGTTGGGGTCGTACTCGATCGTGGCAACCTTGGCGGGCACGCCGTCCTTGTTGCGCTTGAAGTCGATGCGACGGTAACGGCGCTTCACGCCACCGCCCTGATGACGGACCGTGATGCGGCCCTGGTTGTTGCGACCGGCCTTCTTGGGCAGCGGCTCGAGAAGCGACTTCTCGGGCTTGTTGGTCGTGATCTCGGCGAAGTCCGAGATCGTCTGCCAACGGCGACCCGCGCTGGTCGGCTTGAGGTGTTTAACAGCCATTGGGAATCCCTTTCATCTCTTTCCGTTGGCCAGCACATCAGGGATGCGGGGCTTTCGCCCCAGGGTGTGCTGACACCGGATTACCACGGTACCGGGCGGCTCTATCTCAAGCGCCCGATACGCTTACCGCCGAGGCGGTAAGCCAAGGCGCAGGCCTTAGGCCTGGTTGCCGTAGATCTCGATCGAGTCGCCCTCGGCGAGCGTGACGATGGCCTTCTTCCACTGACGGGTCTTGCCGGCCACATAGCGCACGCGCTTGGTCTTGGGCTTCACGTTGATGGTGTTCACCGAGGTGACCTTAACGTTGAAGAGCTCCTCGACGGCGTCCTTAATCTGGTACTTGTTGGCATCGCGAGCAACCTCGAAGGTGTACTTGTTCTCCTCCATGAGGTCGAAGGAGCGCTCAGACACGATCGGGCGGATGATGATCTCGTGGGCGGTCATTTATGCAAGCACCTCCCCGAAGTGAGCGGCAACGTCGGCGGGCATCAGCAGGGCGCCGTTGTTGATGAGGTCGTAGGTGTTGGCCTCGGACGGCGTGATGATGAACGTCTTGGGGATGTTGCGGAAGGACAGGAACGCGTTGATGTCATCGTCGCGAACGATGATGGTGAGGCGCTTGCCCTCGAGGCCCAGGGCCTTGAGCATGGCGACGGCGGCCTTGGTGCACGGCTTCTCGAAGCCGTAGTCGTCCACGAGCACGAGCTCGTTGTCGCGCACCTTAGCGGAAAGCGCGGAGCGCATGGCGAGCTTGACCTCTTTGTTGTTCATGCGCTTGGTGTACAGGCGCGGCTTGGGGCCGTGGATGACGCCACCATGACGCCACTGGCCGGCGCGGATGGAACCCTGGCGGGCACGACCGGTGCCCTTCTGGCGCCACGGCTTGGCGCCACCGCCGGATACCTCGCTGCGGCCCTTGGTGGACTGGGTGCCGGAACGCCAAGAGGCCATCTGGCACTTCACGATGTGATGCATGACGTGGGTGTTCGGCTCGATGCCGTACACCTCGGCAGCGAGCTCGGCCTCTGCGACCTTCTTGCCCTCGCTGTTCTTTACTTCAAACTTAGACATGTAAGTGTTCTCCTTGGTATGACGTGGCTTATCTACACGGTAGCGATTACGCCATACGGATGGCGACCAGGCCGTTCTTGGCACCGGGGACGGCGCCCTTCACGAGCATGAGGTTCTGGTCGGCATCGATGCGGACAACGGTCAGGTTCTTGACGGTCACGCGCTCGTTGCCCATGTGACCGGCCATCTTGACGCCCTTGAGGACGCGCGCCGGGTAAGCGCACTGGCCGATGGAGCCCGGGTGACGCTTGAAGTGGGAGCCGTGGGTCATAGGACCGCGACGCTGACCCCAGCGCTTGATGCGACCCTGGAAGCCCTTGCCCTTGGAGGTGCCGATGACGTCGACCTTGGCGACGCCCTCGAAGTCGGCGACAGTGACGGTCTCGCCGACCTTGTGGTCCTCGCCGTTCTCGACGCGAACCTCGCGCAGGTAGCGCACGGGCTCGACGCCGGCCTTGGCGAAGTGACCAGCCATGGGCTTGTTCACGTTCTTAGCCTTGATGTCGCCGAAACCGATCTGGACGGCATCGTAGCCATCGGTTGCCTTGGTTTTAACCTGCGAGACAGCGCAGGGGCCAGCCTGGATGACCGTGACGGGCACGACGTTATCGTCGTCGTCCCACACCTGGGTCATACCGATCTTGCGGCCGAGAATCATCTTGATCATTCAATGATCCTAACCCTCTGTGGTCTTGGGACCTGCGAGCACCCCTTGCGCTCGCCCCCAGCGGACCACTCCGACAGATGTGCCGCCGGTTTGAGTTCCATCTCCCCTGCTAGACCGTGCAACCCATATTTGGTCCACACCGGCGAGACAGAATCCTCCCCATAAAGGCACAGCTTCAGTAGTATACACGGGGGCGGGCGTATCCCTTAGCTTCCACAAAGTCTTCACGCCACGGGCTACGCCAAGGACGAATTGCTTGAGGCGCTGCCAGCGCTCCCTCAGCCGGCGGCACGGATATGAAGCCAGGCGGCGTCGGACGGTGCTGATGCGGATTCAGGCACGGCGACTACCCAAATATGGGTTTGCCTCGCCGACCGCTGCAGATTTGGAGTTACGCACAGCGAGAGCTGCATTTCTAGAGTTAAGGCCGTCTGCAGGGACCGATAACTCCAGCTATGCTGCACTGAACGCGGATAACTCCATATTTGCAGCGGTGAGCGCTGCGTAACTCCCTATCTGCTACATTGGGCGACAGCATGCCCACCCCAGGCATACGATAACTCCAGATATGCAGCGTTGAACAGCGGTGCATCCGCCACGAACTTGCGATAACTCCCCATCTGCCGAGGTGAGCGACGTGGCACCCCCTCGCTATTCGATAACTCCAGATGTGCAGCAATCGATGCGCAGCTGTCCCACGGATCACCACGCGGCGCGGATGCGATCGAGTATCCGAGCGCAGCGGAGGGTGGCCGCATGGGACATCACGGGGCTTTCAAGCGCGCCCGCGCGCATAAGGCTGCAGAAATGGGTGATCTGGCCGTAGAAATCGTCAACCTCGTAGGGCACGTCGAGAATACGAGCTTGCTCGCCCGCGATTCGAAGCTCCGCATGTTGAGGACGGTGCAGGTCGTCCACCGTGAGCACGCCTCGCTCGCCCTCGACGACCAGCTGCCGGGGCCGCGCGCGGTCGCAGGCGCATTCGAGCTCCGCGGCTACCCCGCCGATTGCCATGTGGGCATCAACGTAGACGTCTGACCCCTCATAGAACGCCGTGTCCACGCGCTCGACGGCGATCTCGCCGGGAAGCAGCTCGTCGAGCCAGCTCGCGCAGTAGATGCCGCAATCGAGCAGCACGCCCGACCCTGGGCCTCCGCCAAGAATATAGGTGTCGCGCGTGCGGTAGGATGCAAGCGCATCGTTGCAAAGCGACGCATGCACGCGCGCGACGGGCCCCAAAGCGCCAACCGCGTCCACAACGTGCGGGTGCAACGGCACAAAGCGCGTCTTCATGGCCTCCATGAAGAGCAGGCCGCGTTCGCGGGCAGCAACCGCAACCTCAGCCGACTCCGCCTCGGAGAGCATCGCGGGCTTCTCGCAGAGCACTGCCTTTCCCGCATCGAGCGCCCGCAGGGCCCACGCATGGTGAAGGTCGTGCGGCAGGGCTAGATAGATGGCGTCAACCTCGGGGTCCGCGAGCAGAGCCTCATGGTCGCCGTAGGCCCGGGCGCCGGGCGCGCACGGAACCTCGGCAAGAAATGCTGCGGCTTTCTCTGCCGTCCGGCGGCTCGCCGCCACAAGCTCAGCTCCCTCAACCTTTGCCAAGCTCGCCGCGAACCGATGCGCGATGTTACCTGCGCCCAAGATACCGAAACGAATCATCTTGAACTCCCATCTACAGCGCCATTGCCTATTTCGGCCACTTCCTCGCGGTAGCTCGGGCGCCCCATGACCGTGCCCCGCGCCGCCGTAAGCGCCGCCGCGAGTACTCCGGCGCGCTTGAGATATTGCCTGAGCAGATACTTCAGATCCTCCTCTCTGAATCCCTCTATGAGCTGCTCGGCCTCCCCGAGGCGCGCATCCACTACGAAGGGGTTGCTGCACACCTCGGCAAGCAGCATGAACCGCTCCAGCCGCGGATATTCCGAAGCGTCCACCGCATCGACGCGGATGAGGAAGCCCAGCTGCTCGAGCTCGCAGACAAGCTCCCACAGGCAGAAGAGCACGCGCCTGGTCATCTGCTTCTCGGCGCGCTCGTCGAGCGTGCGCTCGGGCATCTTGTTCGCGTATGCCGCCGCCTGGGTATGGACCATCTGAATGTGCAGCAGTGCCTCGCTCGACGTCACCGCATCTACCGTACCCTCGAGGCTCTTGCGCATGAGTGCCCAATAGCGCTCGAGCAGCGCGAAGAGCTCGTGCACGTTTGCTAGAAAGAGGGTGTGATCGCTTGTGGGCATGACCAAGCGATTCACCAAGGAAACGAGAAGCACCGCCGCGGCAAGGCACGCGAGGCGCATCCAGATGGCATACTGGTCGTCGATGGACACCGACGCCATGGAAAGTGCGTACGCCGTCGCGAAGAACGCCATGGGCGTGCCGCCCGGCGTCGAGGCGTACAGGCACGTGATGAGCACCATCCCCACCGCCATCACCGCTGGATACGGCAAGCTCAAAAGCGAGAGTCCGTGTACGAAGAGACACCCCAGCACCGTCCCCATGGTACGCGTGCGCATGCGGCGGATGCTCTCGGCGGGAAATGGCTGCGTGAGCAGAAACGCAGTGAGCGGGAACCAGTAGAGATGGTCGACAGGCGAAGCGAGGCTCACCGTGCAGGAGACGGCAAGAACCGCTGCGCAGCGCACCGAGAAACGCAGCTCAAACGAGTCGAGGGTGGGGTGCTTGCGGAACGACGCGATGCGCAGCTGCGTAAGAGGCGACATGCTCCACGCGCCGGCAAACCTCCTGCCCGCATCGCAGAGCACAAGCAGCGTCATATGCAGATAGCTTCGGTAAAAGAGGCGGAAGCGGTCGTTCTCAATGGAATCCGCCTCGTCAAGCAAGCCCTGGGCGCGCCCCGCCACGAGCGCGCGACGCCCCTGGCTCTCTAAGGCAATGACCACGTCGCGCGTAAGCGAAGCGAGCTTCCTTAGATAGGGAGCATTCGGGCACCCCGGCCCCTCATGCCACTCAAGGCGGCCCACAAGATAGGCCGTGCGCTGCGCAAGCATGGCGAACATATCGTAGAGGTTCGAAATCGTGGGCTGCGCGTTGGCATCTTCACGCACGCCGTAGGCAAGCTTCGTATAATCCGCACGCAACCTGAGCAGCTCCCTGCGCGCGCTGCCGCCGATGCCCGTATCCGCCATATGGTCGAGCTCGTCGGCAAGGCGGGCAACCATGTCATGAAGCTGGCGAAGATTATCATCAGCCTTGTGATAGATGACGCCCGAGACAAGCAGGGCAACCGTGAGCACGATGCAGCACACCGTAAGAAGCCCGGCCTCGAGTGCAAGGTCGTCTAGGTACTCCGGGCGGAGCTGAAGAAAGACGAAGAGCATCGTATAGGGAAAGTACCGGCGCGGGTTCAGCTGGGAGGAGCGCATGAACACAAAGACGAATGGCATTGCCGCATTGATTGCGATGCTGGGAACAACGCCCAGCGTAGCCAGACGAGCAGCCAGAAGCGCAAGGTAGCTCACCGCGAAGAATCGAAGGTACTGCGTAGGCTTGTTATATTTACGATGGCGCACGTTGAAGAGCGTGGTGTAACACGATACGGGCATGACATGCGAGATGCCAAAGAGCCCCACAACTATCCAGAACAGCACAATGAAGAAGCCCGCAACGGGGAGCGCCTTTTTAATCTGCGCGGGCAGCCCTGGCAGCGTCTCACGACGCCATGTCGAAAAAAGGCTGCGCGCCCGCATGGCAACACGCTCAAAGCGCGCCACGGCGCCCTTCGCGCCCAAGCTACGCCCTGCATCGGTTGTTCCCTCACGGCCCGCCACGCTTCACCCAATTCGCCTCGCCCATCCCGTCGCCATCACATCATACTCCACGCAGCCTGACATAACAGCCCCAGCCCCATGCACGCCCGATGCGCGCAGCGCGAGGGCCCCAGTCCCCAGCCATGTCCGCACGCCCCGCGCACGCCCAATGGCCGAAGGCCGAGGGCCCGCGCACGAGCCGATGCGCGAAGCGCAAGGCTCCCACCCCAAAGCTGAGCACAAGCCCAATGCACGCCCGATGCGCGCAGCGCGAGGGCCCCAGGCCCCTCAGGGACATTACATCCAAACGCGCCCTAAAAGGACGAAAACGCAGGAAGCCCCCGGTTTCCTCCTGAGCGATTCCGCAGCAGTTCAGCTCTGCTGAACTGCGAGGACCAGCGAAGGAGGAAACCGGGGGCTTCCGAAGGGAGTTACAGCCCTTTGCGCTTAGAGCTTGATCTCGATGTCAACGCCCGCAGGAAGGTCGAGACGCATGAGCGAATCGACGGTGCCAGCGGAGGGATCGAGGATGTCGATGAGGCGCTTGTGGGTGCGCATCTCGAACTGCTCGCGGGAGTCCTTGTCCTTGTGCGGCGAGCGGATGACCGTGTAGAGGTTGCGCTCGGTGGGCAGCGGGATGGGACCGGAAACGCGAGCGCCGGTCTTCTGAGCGGTCTCGACGATGAGCTTCGCGGACTGGTCGACGATCTCGTGATCATAGCCCTTGAGGCGGATCCTGATCTTCTGGGTAGACAACGTTACCTCCTTGATGTGCGCGTGATACGCGCGATTGATACCTAATCGAGCGATCGCGCGTACTTACGCGTTGCCGCCAGCCTTGCTGACGACCTCGTCGGCGACAGACTTGGGCGCCGGCTCGTACGAGTCGAACTGCATGGTGTAGGACGCGCGGCCCTGCGTCTGGGAGCGGAGGTCGGTTGCATAGCCGAACATCTCGCCCAGCGGCACCTTGGCGCGAATGACCTTGTTGCCGGAACGATCGTCCATGCCCTCGATCTTGCCACGACGACCAGAGAGGTTGCCCATAACGTCGCCCATGTACTGCTCGGGGGTCTCGACCTCGACGGCCATAACGGGCTCGAGGAGGATCGGGTCAGACTTCTTGAGAGCGTCCTTGATAGCCATGGAACCGGCGATCTTGAACGCGGCCTCGGAGGAGTCGACCTCGTGGTAGGAACCGTCGAAGAGGGTCACCTTGACGTCGACCACCGGATAACCGGCGATAACGCCCGTCTGCAGCGCCTCCTGGATGCCCTTGTCGATGGAGGGGATGTACTCCTTCGGCACCACGCCGCCAACGATGCCGTTGACGAACTCGTAGCCGAAGCCCTCTTCCATCTTCTCGAGCTTGATGACGGCGTGACCGTACTGGCCGCGACCGCCGGACTGGCGGACGAACTTGCCCTCGGCGCGATCGACATCGTGGCCCGGGGCCTCGCGGTAGGCAACCTGCGGCTTACCAACGTTGGCCTCGACCTTGAACTCGCGGAGCAGGCGGTCGACGATGATCTCGAGGTGAAGCTCGCCCATGCCGGCGATGATGGTCTGGCCGGTCTCGTGGTCGGTGCGCACCTGGAAGGTCGGGTCCTCCTCGGCGAGCTTGGTGAGCGCGAGGCTCATCTTGTCCTGCTCGGCCTTGGTCTTGGGCTCGACGGCGACGTCGATAACCGGATCGGGGAACTCCATGGACTCGAGGATGATCTCGTGGCCCTCCTCGCAGAGGGTGTCGCCGGTGGTGGTGTTCTTAAGACCCACGGCGGCGAGGATGTCGCCGGCGAAGGCACCGTCGACGTCAACGCGGTCGTTCGCGTTCATCTCGAGGATGCGACCGAAGCGCTCGCGCTGGCCGTTGGTGGCGTTCACCACGTAGGAGCCGGCGTCAACGTGACCGGAGTAAACGCGGAAGAAGGTGAGCTTACCAACGTAAGGGTCGGTCATGATCTTGAAGGCGAGCGCGGAGAAGGGCTCGTCGTAATCGGCCTTGCGCACGTCCTCCTCGCCGGTGTCGGGGTTGGTGCCGTCCACGGGCGGGATGTCGAGCGGGCTCGGGAGGTAATCGACGACGGCGTCGAGGAGCTCCTGCACACCCTTGTTCTTGTACGCAGAGCCCACGAGAACGGGGTTGAGCTCGTTGGCGAGCACGCCGGCGCGGATGGCGTCCTTGAGCTTCTCGACGGGGATCTCCTGCTCCTCGAGGATCATCTCCATGAGCTCGTCGTCGTAGTTGGCGGCGGCGTCAAGGAGCTCCTCGCGCTTCTCGGCAGCAATCTCCTCGAACTCAGCGGGGATGGCATCCATGGGCTCGGGATAGGTCATGCCCTTGTCGTCGGCCTTGAAGTCCCACGCGGTCATGGTGACGAGGTCAATGATGCCCCAGAAGTTATCCTCGGCGCCCATCGGGACCTGGATGGCCACGGCGTTGGCGTTGAGGCGATCCTTCATGGTGTCAATGGCATGCCAGAAGTCGGCACCCACGCGGTCGAACTTGTTGATGAAGGCGATGCGCGGGACGTTGTAGTTGCGGGCCTGGCGCCACACGGTCTCGGACTGGGGCTGCACGCCGGCAACGGCGTCGAACACGGCGACGGCACCGTCGAGGACGCGCAGCGAACGCTCGACCTCGGAGGTGAAGTCCACGTGGCCCGGGGTGTCGATGATCTGGATGCGGTAGGCGGGACCGTTCTTCACGTCGCCGCCCTTGTGCCAGAAGCACGTGGTGGCAGCGGAGGTGATGGTCACGCCGCGCTCCTGCTCCTGGACCATCCAGTCCATGGTGGCAGCGCCCTCGTGAACCTCGCCGATCTTGTGCGTCTTGCCCGTGTAGTACAGGATGCGCTCGGTCGTGGTGGTCTTGCCGGCATCGATGTGGGCCATGATGCCGATGTTGCGGGTTTCGGAAAGCTTGTACTTAGCCTTAGCCATGAGTATCTACCCTTCCTGGATTACCAGCGGTAATGTGCGAAGGCACGGTTGGCCTCAGCCATCTTGAAGAGGTCCTCGCGACGCTTGATGGAAGCGCCGACGCCGTTCGAGGCGTCGAGGATCTCGTTGGCGAGACGCTCGGCCATGGTCTTCTCCTTGCGGGCACGCGAGAAGTTCACGATCCAGCGGATCGCGAGCTGCGTGGAGCGGCGGGAGTTGACCTCGACAGGCACCTGATAGGTGGCGCCACCAACGCGGCGAGGCTTGAGCTCGAGCGTGGGCTTGACGTTGTCCATGGCCTTCTTGAAGACGGCGAGAGCGTCCTGGCCGGACTTCTCGGCCACCAGATCGAAGGCGCTGTAGACGATGCGCTCCGCGACGGACTTCTTGCCGTCGAGAAGAACCTTGTTGATGAGCTGGGTCACGAGACGGTTGTTATACACGGCATCCGGCATAACCTCGCGACGATGAGTCTTAGATGCACGACGCGGCATAGTTTAATCTCCTCTAGCGTGAAAGTGTTCATGCGACGTTCGCCAGGCGACGCCGCAGGACGAATCTGGGTGGTTGCTTACTTCTTGGGACGCTTCGCGCCGTAGCGGGAGCGGGACTGCATACGGTTCTGAACCGCAGCGCAGTCGTAGGCACCACGGATGATCTTGTAACGCACACCAGGGAGGTCGCGCACACGGCCGCCGCGAACGAGCACGATGGAGTGCTCCTGGAGGTTGTGGCCCTCACCGGGGATGTAAGCGGTAACCTCGATGCCGTTGACCAGGCGCACACGAGCCACCTTACGAAGAGCCGAGTTCGGCTTCTTGGGGGAGGTGGTGAACACGCGGGTGCACACGCCGCGCTTCTGCGGGTTGTGCTGCAGTGCCGCGTTCTTGGACTTCGCGGGCTTAGACTTGCGGCCCTTGAGGACCAGCTGGTTAATTGTAGGCAAAGCGTACTCCTTCTTTAGATGATTCCAGCTTGTACGAGGTGCAACGGCTTGAATCGAGGCGTCAGCATCCACCTTCGAAACACGCAGTTCGCTAAGATACGCGCATTGACAAGCGATGTCAACAGACCACGCCTCCGGGCGTTTCCTTCTTTTCCTGCAGTTCCTGAATTTCTTCACACATTTGGGGCTGGGATGAGTTGCGAGGCACGCCCGAGCGCTCGACGTGGGGATGCATCATTGCTCTGCAGGGGGCTCCGGTCGCTCGTCAGGGGGGGGCGTGTCCGGCCGCTCTGCCGGGGACTCGGCCGCTTGACGTGAGGCGTGCCCGACCGCTCTGCAGGGGACTCGGCAGCTCGGTTCGGGACCGGGTACGTTCTGCGCAGGTTAATTGGCACCCCTAGACCATCGGCACCCCAAACTCATTGGTTCCCCTAGCTTCGCACTCGCATGGCTCAGTGCGCATTTTCTTTACGAGTGCTCAGCAAAACTTTGCTGATATTACCGATTTCGTGCATTTCGACAGGTTTGTGCGGTGCATTCGTCAAGAAAATGAACCCGGAAGGGTTTAGTGCGTCAGACTTGCACCGCCGCTGCACCGCGCTCCCGCTCCGGTCGAAGCAGGCGGAAAGCGTACACGAGGGCAACGACGTTGGTTACGAGGAGGATGAGAAACGGCGCAGGCAGATAGCTGTAGATGAGGTCGCTTCCCAAGGTCCCCATGAGGTTGTAGATGAGATGCATAAACATGGCGGAAGCGATCGACCCACTCCGATGCGTCACGTATCCAAGCGCGAGGCCGAGCACGAAGGTGTACATGCCCTGCGTAAGGTTCATATGGAAGATGCCGAATGCGAGCGCCTGCACAATGTTCGCCACCGCAAAGGGCACTCCGGCGCGCTCCAAATAGGTAAGGCCCAGGCCGCGGAACCCCGCCTCTTCCACAAGAGGCGGCAGAACGAGCGTTGAGATGACCCACATGAGCCCGTAGGTCGTGATGCCCGAGCCGTCGACGAGCGTGTTGTATTCCTCCATAACAGAAGGAAGCAGTACGTTCACCAGAACCATGATGAGGGTTGTCACGATTTGCATCCCATACCCCATGAGTGCCGCCGCGACGAAGTGCCTACGGTCAACCCCCTGGATGCGCGCGCTCACCGTGGGCTTGGAATGCCCTTGCTGGCTCAGCTCGGCTTGCACGGAAGCAAGGGCATGGACCTGGGCCGCTCCCCCAGCCTGAGCTTGGGGCGCGCACCCACCCTGTGATGCAAGCTGCCATGCCACCGGGTGGCCACCATAGTAGATATAGCGCGCCGGTGGGCGAGGCGGCTCCGGGAAAGACGCGGACGCGAAATCGGTAGCTGATGCTATCGGGCGCTGCGAAGAATCAGCGTTCCCGGAAAGAGGCTGTCGCCCGGAAGCGGCGGCTGGTTCGAACGACTGCCGCCCGGAAGCTGCCGTCGGCATGAACGGCTGCTGCTCAGTAGTGGTGGATGGCGCCATCGAACGCTGCCCGGAAGCTGCGGCTGGCACGAACGATTGCTGCCCGGCATAGGCATCATGGCTTTCCAGAAACTGTTGCTCCAGCTGCACATGGCGTAGGCGAGCGCGCTCTCGGTTGCGCATGCCTCGCACCCAGAGCAACACAGGAATCCCGAAGACGAGGTATACGAGCGCGGAATACAAGTTCATGTTCTCGTTCATGAACGCAACGACGCGCACGATTGCGGGCTCTCCCCCAACGAAGCCCGCACCATAGATAACCGCATACGAAACGACATAGCTCGCAAGGGTGGGCATCACGATCATGAGCGCGAACGCCAGCGCGGCGAGCAACAGGTTCTTCCAACGCTGCGACGCGTCCATCTTGGGCATAGAGCCTCCTTCCACCTTCGCTGGCCTGTCGCTTCTGCTATTTGCACATGCCTGCTGGCACATGTTGTGTCCCAGTGTACCCGTTTGTCCCGCATATCCATACGCTCCCGGGCGACTTCTGAACGCACCCGGCGCTCTCGGACGACTTCTGGACAGGCCCGGTGTTGCCGGGCGACATTCGGACACACTCGGCATTGCCGGGCAGCTTTTGGACGCACGCGGCATTCTCGGGCGCAATTTGGACACTCCAGGCGTTCTCGGGCGCAATATCGCCATAACACAGTGCTGAAGCGGCGGATTATCGCCCGAAAACGAAAATGAATCGCCGGAACACGGCTCCGTCGAACCACGTGTCAAATGGGGAATCAACGAATGGAATATCGAGTCGGGGACCATATCGGGAACCGCCCCGGGCCAAACCGGGCCCGTTCCGTACCAAATCGGGGACCGTCCCTTTGACAAAAGGCCCGCCTCCGAAGAGACGGGCCTTGAGCGAACGTTTCGCTACGACCTATGCCGCACGGGAAGTCTAGTCCTCCGTGCTGTTGTGGCCGTTCGGATCCTCGGGCGAGTCGCCGTCGTCGGTATCCACGAGCTTGTTGAGCAGAGCCTCCAGCGAGGGCATATCCTCGTTGATGATGCCCGAGCTTGCGGTGTCGGCAGAAGAGCTCTCCGCCGGAGCACCGATCATCTCCTCATCGTCCTCGTAGTGGCGCGGCGCGCTCGTGCCGAGTAGGATGTCGTCCGGACCATCCGGCGAGAACACCATCTGGAGCAGCTGGGAGAGGTCCTCTTCGTCGGCCACGTCCTCGTTGTTCTCGAGGATGTAGAGCAGGTTGTGCTCCTCGAGACCGTCACGCAGCTCCTCGATCGCCTTGGCGCCAATGCCGTCGATGCGGAGCAGGTCCTCCTCGCTCTTGCCCATGAGGTCGCCCACGGTCTCGATGCCCACCTCGCTGAACTTGTTGGTCCAGCGCTGCGAGACGCCGAGGTCGTCGAAGAGGTACAGGCGCGCATCCTCGGCCGAAATCGTACGGCCGTTGCGGGTGAAGGAGCCGTCGGCGCTGCCGAACTCGTCGTAGCCGGCGTAGCTCGTCTCCTGCGGCACCTGCTCGTCGAGCTCCTTGAGCTCGGCGGGAGCCCAATCCGGAAGGCTGCGCGCGGTCGGCAGGGTGGGGCCGTCCACATCCACATAGCCCTCGGGGGTGCGATAGGTCAGCGTCGCGTTGGCATACGGCTTGAGACCGGTGCCCGCGGGGATCTTCTTACCCACGATGACGTTGGACTTGAGGTCCATGAGGTGGTCGACCTTGCCCTCGATAGCGGCCTCGGTGAGCACGCCCGCGGTGCGGATGAACGACGCGCTGGAGAGCCAGGAATCGATGGACGAAGCAACCTTCAGCGTACCGAGGATGACCGGCTCAGCCGAGGGCGCGGTGCCGCCCAGGCGGGCGACGCGCTCGACCTCATCGGCGAACTCATAGCGGTCGACGTACTGGCCGAGCAGGTACTTGGAATCGCCGGGGTTGGTGATCTGAACGCGGCGCAGCATCTGGCGCGCGAGCACCTCGATGTGCTTGTCGTTCAGGTCGACGCCCTGCGAGCTGTAGACGTCCTTCACCGAGTGCACGAAGGTGTGCATGGTGGTCTCGATGTCCGTGAGCTTGCGGAGGTTGCGGAAGTTCACGAAGCCGCGGGTGATCAGGTCGCCGGCGCGTACCTCGCAGGTCTCGCCGTCGCGGAACCCGGGGCTCAGGTGCGCGGAGGACGGGATGTGGATCTCGTCGAGCACGCGGGTCGGGTCGTCCATGTCGGTGATGGTGGCCACGTAGCCGCTCTCGTCGGTTCCGATGGTGACCATACCAGAGTGCGGCGCGAGCACGGCCTCGGCACCGAGGATTTTCTCGTTCACGTTGCCGACGATGTCGAACATACGCGAAACGGTCGGCAGACCCTGGGTGATGTCCTCGACGCCCGCGACGCCGCCGGAGTGAATGGTACGCATCGTAAGCTGCGTGCCGGGCTCGCCGATCGACTGGGCGGCGATGATGCCCACCGCGGTACCGATGGCAACCGGGCGACGGGTGGAAAGGTCCCAACCGTAGCACTTCTGGCACACGCCGTGCTTGGAGCGGCAGGTGAGGAGCGCCCTCAGCTTCACCTTGGTGAGGCCGGCGTCGATCATCTTCTTGAGATCGGCCTCACGCTCGATGTACTCGTCCTTGTGGAAGAGCACGGTGCCGTCCGCTGCAACGACGTCCTCGATGAAGCAGCGGCCCACGAGGTCGGCGTTGATGTCGCCGGACTCGAGAATGAGGTCGTAGGTCACGCCCTCGGTCGTGCCGCAGTCCTCCTCGCGCACGATGACGTCCTGGCCCACGTCGACCAGACGGCGCGTGAGGTAACCGGAG
>LBJMC04202__coassemble_151_pt1 | contig 76541 bp, 62 predicted proteins | sample LBJMC04202__metabat2_low_PE_040 | metagenome-assembled genome bin LBJMC04202 | reverse complement strand
CGTACCATTGTACGACTTTAAGGCTTTCGGGGCAGCTATAAAAGCCGCGAGAAAGGCGGAGGGATGTCGCTTGCGGGCTCGCCCCGTCATAACCTGGGTCCATCAGGTTTCAACATCCGTTCAAGCAAACATAGATGCTCGTGGAGCGGGTACCATGGACCATGACCTCGCATTCCGAAGGAAAGGGTTCATGAATGAATATCGACAAAACTGCAACGGCGTTGCTGGTCATCGATGCGATCGAGGCGGTCGGAGACGATTCCATCTATGATCCGGATGCCAACGACAAGGCCTATCGCGACAACGTTGCCGCAGTGGTTTCAGCGTGCCACGGGGCAGGCATCCCGGTAATCTATTGCAACGATGCTCATGTGCGAGGCATCGATCGAGAGCTCGAGCTCTGGGGCGAGCATGGTGTTGCGGGCGAGGTACGCGTGATTCGCGAGGTTGAACAGGCCGAAGGCGACATCACGATTCCGAAGCGCCGCTACTCGGGCTTCTTCCAGACAGACCTCGACCTTACGCTGCGTGAGCTCGGCGCGAAAACCGTTATTGCGGTGGGCGCCGATACGAACATCTGCGTGCTTCACACGCTCGCTGATGCGTACTTCAACAACTACGCCTCCATTGTGGTCGCGGATGCTACCAAGACCTTCCTTTGCGGCACGCAGGAGGGCGCGCTTGAGCATTTCAAGAAATGCTACGGTTCCGAGCTCTGCTCGACGCAGGATTTGGTCGCGGCGCTCGGGGCGTAGCGGCGCTCTCGCGGCGGGCTAAGCTTGTGGCGGCCCGTTCTGGCGGCGAAGCGAGGAGCAGTTCGCTCTCGCCGGTGGGGCCATTGGCGTGTGGCTGCCTGCACGGACGGGGCCATTGATGCAAAGCGCGGGCACGTGGCGGGAAATGGGGCCGCCGCGCGCCCCCATATTTTCGTTTTGAATAGTTCAACGCTCGAATCAGTACCTTTTGGGTGGATGCTTGAGAAAACGGAGCTCTTGAACATGCGCGACCTGCAGTTTCTTTTCAGAAACGTAGGGGTCTTTACGAGGGGTCGGTATAAAGGTACTGATTCGAGCCTCGAACTTCTTTTTCTGCCGCATGTGACGCCTGAAACGTGCAAACGGCGGACCGTTGGACGCGGTTCGGTTGAATGGCGGCGGAGTCCACCCTACGCCTTCCGTTGTGCTTAGGCGAAGACGCTTGCCGCGGCAAGCGCAACAAGGTAGAGCGCGAGAACTGCGGCGGCAACGGCGTCGCGGCGGGCGAAGCGCATGACGTGGTAGTGCGTGCGCTCCGGCCCGCCGGTATAACAGCGGGCGTCCATAGCGCGACCGAGGTTGTCGGCGTGACGCACGGCGCTTGCAAAGAGGGGCACCAAGAGGGGCACGCAGGCCCGTGTGTAGCTGAGCGCCCCTTTGCCTTCGAGCTGTGCCCCGCGGGCCGTTTGCGCAACGACGATATTCTGAGCATCCTGGCTGAGCACCGGTACAAAACGCAGTGCAATCGAGAGGATAAGCGTTGCCTGGCTCACCGGTACGCCGAGCCGCTCGAGCGGAGAGAAAAGGCGCTCGACGGCGTCGGTGATGGCCATCGGTTGCGTGGTGAGCATAAGCAGCGACCCCATGAGCAGCAACAATAGGAATCGCAGCGTATAGAAAACCGCCGAGCTAATTCCTCCGGTGGTAAACGAAAACGGCCCAATGGTTGCAAGCACAGTGCCGGTGTGAACAAAAAACAGGTTGAACAGGGAGGTAATAACGAGAAAGTACATGGCAGGCTTGATCTGCGAAAGAACGCGGCCAAGCGGGGCCCGGGCAAGTGCCATGGCGAGCACGATGAGCGCGCCCGCGAGCAGCAGCGTGGGAACATTCGATACAAAGAGGCAGCTCGCCATGTAGATGATGGCGGCGATGAGCTTGAGACGCGGGTCGAGGCGGTGGATGGGGGAATCCGCCGAATAATATCTGCCTATGCTAATGCGGACGGCCATGGCGCACCTCCTCGGAGAAAGCACCGCCAAGGTGCTTTGCGAGGCAATCTACGAGCTCATCGAGGGTGAGCGGATTGCTGCCCAGCGTCACTCCGTGCTCCTCAAGCCGTTGTGAGAAAGCGAGCGCAGCGGGCACGCCGGGCACATGCTTGGCGGCTTGGGCGAACACCTGCCGTGGCGTGCCAACTGCGGCGAGGTGGCCGTGTTCGAGCGCAACAACGTGGTCTGCGAGCTCGGCTACGTCGTCCATGCTGTGCGTGACGACAAGGATGGTCCGGCCATCATGCTTGAGCTGCGCGATCAGTTTGCGCATGCGGCGTTGGCCGGCGGGGTCGAGTCCCGCCATGGGCTCGTCGAGCACGAGGATGGGATTGCGCATGGCGAGCACGCCGGCGATGGCGACGGCGCGTTGCTGCCCGCCGGAGAGCGCGAAGGGGGAGCGTCCGAGAAGTTCGGGCGTAGCGGCGAGTCCAACAAGCGCGAGCGCTTCGTTGACGCGATCGGATACTTCGGCATCCGAAAGCGCGAGGTTGCGGGGGCCAAATGCGACGTCGTCAAAGACGGTTTGGGCAAAAAGCTGGCGCTCAGGCAGTTGTGCCACGTAGCCCACCTGCGATCTGAGCTCGCTGCGGCGCGAAAGGTCGGCGGTGTCGATACCGTTAACGCGCACGGCCCCCACGTTGGGCACTTTGAGCGCGCACGCAAGCTCGACGGTGGTCGACTTGCCCGAGCCCGTATGGCCGATGAGTGCGGTAAGGCTACCAGCGGGGACGGTGAACGAAACGCTGTCGAGGGCAAGTGGCCCGCACGGATCGTGGGGGGTTGCATGGCGGCCGCGGCGCTTTCGCAGGCGCGCGAGGAACCCGAGCCGTTTACGAGCGTTCTGCTCATCTGCGTACGAAAACGTGACGTCGCGGAACTCGATAGCTGCCGTTTGAGCTGCGCTCGGGGTTGCTGCCTGCGCCTCCTGCTCACGTTCGGGCGTGAAGTGCGAATTTTCAGGTGAAAAATCGGAACCAAATGAGCTATTTCCGCCCGAAGGCGCGGGCGCTGCTGTGCGATGCGCGTCAGAACGTGCGGGCATCGTCGGACGAGGTGCACCCGAACGTGTTGACGTGTTCGCTGTCGCAGCATGCACAATCGCGCGGGCGAGCTCTTCGGCATCGCTCGCTGCGGGGAGTTCGGGCAGTACGGCCTCCAGCCGGTGGGCAAGCTGCAGGGTAAACGGCGGCTCAAGCCCAAGCGAGTGAATGGCATCACGCTGGGCAAACACCTCCTCCGGCGTGCCCTCGAGGGCGATGCGCCCCCTGTCCATGACAACAACGCGCCCCGCAATCAGGGCGTCATCCATAAAGTGCGTGATGTGCACGATGGTGATGCCCCGCTCATTGAGGTCGCGTGTGATGCGCTGAATGGCGCGTCTGCCCGCAACATCCAGCATGGCGGCTGGTTCATCGAGCACGAGTACGCGGGGATGCATGGCAAGCGCGCCCGCGATGGCGATACGCTGACGCTGACCGCCCGAAAGGTCGGCCGGGTCTGCCTGGGCGTAGTCGAGCATGTCCACCGCCGCCAGCGCCTCCTCAACGCGCGCGGCGATTCGCGGCTGCGGCACGCCGAGGTTCTCGGGTCCAAAGGCAACGTCGTCTGCAACGACGCTCGTCACCATCTGGTCATCGGGGTGCTGAAACACCATCGCGACCTGGCGGCGCAGCTCAAGCGTCCGCTCCGGTTGCGCTGCGGCGTCGATGCCGCACACGCGAGCCGATCCGTCCGTGGGCGCGAGCAGTGCATTAATGAGCTGCGCGAGCGTTGATTTACCCGACCCGTTGCTGCCGAGGACGCAGAGATGCTCGCCCGCCGCCACGCTGAGCGTGACGCCGCGAAGGGCCTCTTCACCGGCTCCTGCATACGAGAAGTGCACGTTGTGGAGCTCGATGATGGGGTCGGCCTCGGGGTCGGCAGTGGATCCGGCGATGATTGTCGAAGAGTGAGTCTGCACGATGAAACGCCTGAGCAAAAGGGACGGTAGGGAATGGTCGTATGCGCACGCTACGTGCACCATCTTGGGGCACCGAGGGCGGGGCACCGAAGTACGCCGCCCGTCGAGCATCTACGCGGCCGAGGTGTGCGTGGAGCCGCCGTGCCCGGGAGAGCCGGCCTGTTCCCCCAGCACATTCATGCAGGGTGCGAGCAGTACCTGGCCGGCCACGACGTTGATGACCATCTTGAGCGTGTTGAAGGGCAGGAGAATCGGCACGATCATGTAGACCACGTCCTGCATGGTCACGCCTGCGTAGAGCGGCGTCACGAAGAGGTTCGCGACGCAGGCGACCACGATGGAGAGTGCTGCGCCTGCGACCATGCCCGCAAGCGAACTCGTGCGCGTGCGGCTGCGCGCGTAGATGAGCGCGGCGGGAATGATGAACGCACAGGTCGAGAGCATGCCCATGGGTGCGCCGAACGGGTCGAGGAAGACGCGCGGCACCCACGAGATGATGGCGACCGCAGCGCCCAGCTTGGGCCCGAAGGCGAGCGCCGCGATAAGGCAGACGATACCCGAGGGATCGTACATGAGCCACGGCGCCGCCGGAAAGATGGGAATCTGCACGAAGCTCAGCACGAGCGACGCGGCGGTGAAAAGGGCCGCGAGTGCGATCTTTTTGGTATTGACGTGTGTGGTGGATGAGCTGCTCATGGCAGTCGCCTCCGTTTCTTCCATCCGGACTGTACCGTCGGCCCTGGAATCTCACCAGGTCAGCCGCTTGCGCGGGTCGCGGGCTTCTGGCGCGCGCTGACTTATGCAGACGCGCGGTCCGGCCGGCTTGCGCCGACCCGCCAGTTACCGCCGGTAGGGAATTGCACCCAACCCTGAAACTATGCGGTGCCTACTATACCAGCGTAATGCGGAGTACTCTGTGTTTATTTTGGGGTTAAAGGGCTTTGCCAAAATACGCGGTTGATATCTTGCAAGAACGTGCAGGAACCCATGACGTGAGCATGTAGAGTAGCTGGGAGATTGCTGCGTGTTGTGATGAATCCAGGCATAATAAGTCGGGGCCAAGAAGGGAATGCCCCTCTTGGCCCCGAGACTAATCATATGGTATGCCGGATGCTATATGTTTGCGGACGCGCTGTAAGAAAATCCATGTTTCCAAGTCGTGCTAGCTCCATTGTATAGTTGGATAGTGCTGTCGAACATTATGTATTGATTTTTTTGATTGAGGTAGCCGCCCTTGCCGTTAATGGCTATTCCTCTAATAACCTTTCCGTTACCGTAGCGATTTACTTGTGCTTCGTATGTGCTATCAAATATTCTTCCCTCGGTACTGTTTAAAGTTCCTTCAAATTGTAGGAAAGCGAATACATCGCTGACGATGGAAGAGGGGTTTGAGATCGCCTTATAAAGGTCAACTTGATAGCTGTTTCTAATATCAATAATGGCTAGCGATTGAACGACAACCGCCTTGTTCGTCAGTCCATTATAACCGATTTGGAAATCATTAAGAGCTAGTCCCATATCGGCAAATAGTAGCGACAAATAGTCCGTGTCTTTGTCGTAACTTGCGACAAGGCCGCCATGGTAAAGACCCTGCATGCCGAAATAGACCTTGTCCTCGTAGCTGTCGTTATTAACGAAGAAGTCAACCAGAGCAACCTGGGTTAAATACTCTGTGGAACCATTTGAGGAGCTATACGAGGAGAAGGCGTATTGTGCTCCCGAAAATGAGTTGACATGGTGCCACCCTCCGCCCTTGAAGAAAGACGTATCTACTTTCGAGGCGAAAGCGGACAGCTTGACCCGTCCCTGCGTTTGCAGTGCAGACAATAAATCTCTATATCCATTATATGTGGAAGCGCGGGCCGCTTCTGAACGATAGAATGAGGGGCAATCCCATGAAGCGGAATTATACGACGCTCCCTTGCTCCCAGAACTAAGAGAATTCAACTCATTGTTTGAATGGGCGTTAGTAAGGGCTTTGACGCTGTAGCTGGCTAGAGCGTCTTTTCCCTCAAGGGTAGGTATTGAGGGCTCGGAAGCAAGGTAGTCATATAGGGCGGCTTGGTTTTCAGGCTGCGCCAGATTCAGAAAATAGTACTTTTCATCAGCTGTGTCGAATATGACCAGCTCTATGTTATCAGTGCCGTTGCGTACAGTTACACGAATTAATTCTATTGAATCTGCATTTGCCTTCTGCGATGTAGATACCCCAGAGTAAATGGTGTCTCCGTTATCAAAGCTCAAGCGACTAAACGCTCCTGATAGATTGGGCAGATTGCGGCCATCTTTTTCGGTGTCCGAGAATTCGAATTCTTTTCCAACTATCGTAAGCGTCAGCGTGCTGTCTTTGAATTTATCCGTTGGAGAGGGGTCCGTAAGAAGAGTTTCGGTCATTGACACTGCAGTTGGCGATAGCGTCATCGACTTGGTTTCTAATGCATTGGCGTAATTAGGAATAAATAGAAGCGATACAATAGCGAGGACAACGGGGCAGAACCTTTTTATCCATTGAATTGCCATAGCAACCCCTTCGGTAATATAGGGCGGTATGGGAAGTCCTGCAGAACTTATTGACTTGAAATTACTATTTCGCTAAATCGGGTTTGACGACAAAACGACGAGAGGTGGGTTATGCGAAGCAAACGGCTTCCTGTTGTGATAATCCTTACACTTCTCTTATGTGGAGTTGTGGCAGGAGTAAGCTTCGAGCGTTATGCAGCTAAGGAGAGAGCGCTTAATTCGATAAGCGCCTTTATTGTTTATTTTGATTACGCATTGAGTTCAGGTTACGGTATTGACGGCCAATGGTTATGCCTGCGTGTGGATGCCTTGGAAGTCAGCTATGCCAGCATATCGGACCTCCCATTTCAAAGCGGCGTGCTAGGGAATCTAGATTTCACATCACTTCGCTCTCTGACGCACGACGCGTTTGTATACAACGATCAGGAAGCAAAGGAGATGCTTCAACAGAGAATAGCAGAATGTAAACAATTGCTGGTAGATTACGAATTCAAGAACCCTAATCTAGGTACATATTATTTGTCATGGCCATTTCCGTTTTTGGATCCGCAAAACGCCTTGATCAATGATTTATTGTGCATACTTACAGGTAACGATTCCGGTGGGGTGGATGGTTAACATGCACGAATATAGCGAGGTCAGCGACGAGATCATCTGCGCCTTAGGCGCGGCGGCGGGCGAGGACGCGGTGCTCATCGCGGAGCCCATGAGCGCGCATACGACGTTCAAGATCGGCGGGCCGGCCGATGTGGTCGTTGAACCGAGGGCCATCGAAGGCGTGGTTGGTGCGCTTAATGTGTGCGCCATCGCCGGGGTTCCCGTGACGGTGGTGGGCAACGGCTCCGATCTGCTCGTGAGCGACCGCGGCATTCGCGGTGTCGTGGTGCTGCTCGGCAAGAATTACAGCAACGTGCGCGTCGAGGGCACGCGCGTGGTGGCGCAGGCGGGCGCGCTCCTGCGCGATGTGGCGCTTGCGGCGGCAGAAGCGGGCCTTTCGGGCCTTGAGCCGCTTTGGGGCATCCCCGCGAGCGTCGGCGGCGCCTGCCACCAGAATGCGGGCGCCTACGACGGCACGACGGGCGAGCTTATTGAGTCGCTCACGGCCTACGTACCGGGCCGCGATCTTCCCGACGGCAGCCGCGAGAAGGGTGCGGTCAGGACATTCACCCGCGATGAACTTGGATTTGGCTATCGTAAGAGCCGCGTGGCGAGCGAGGGCCTCGTGGCGCTCGAGGCAACGTTCGCCCTCATGCCGGATATGGAAGCGTCTATTCGCGGACGCATGGACGACTACCAGCGCCGCCGCGAGGAGAAGCAGCCGCTCGAGATGCCATCGGCGGGCTCCACGTTCAAGCGACCCGAGGGGTATTTCGCCGGCAAGCTCATCATGGACGCGGGCCTGCGCGGTGCGCGCGTGGGCGGGGCGCAGGTCTCCGAGAAGCATTGCGGTTTCGTGGTAAACACGGGGGGCGCCTCGGCAACCGATGTCTCCGCGCTTATCGAGCATATTCAGGATGAGGTGCGCTCACAGTTTGGGGTGGAGCTCGAGCCCGAAGTCCACCGCGTCGGCGACTGGTAGCGGCCCGCCGTAGCACCCGATTTTGCCGCTCAATCGTTGGTCGCCGCACGCGAGGCGTGCTCCCTCCTCTTTCGCGGCAACCTCGGGCACTTCGACGAGCCGCTTGGGCTGAGGTGCGACACCGTTGTTGCCGCAAGGCTCGTGTCATACGGAGCTCATGGCCAAAAACGTACGACTGGTGGTAAGCGTCGACCTTTCGATGGCGAGGTTTTGGGGCATCTCGAAGCAAAGGAGTGCCGGCATGGCCGTTTTGCGGCGGCGATGATCTCTATGAGGGGCATTGAGCCCCGGTTTTTCAGGTGCAGGTACGCTTCTGCAACCACCAATCGTATTATTTTGGCCAAGGGCTCGAATAATCGTGTGTCATCTCGTTGGCGAAACGGCTGGAAGCCGGCAACGCATCGTTGCTGGCCTCAGAGTGATACAGCTGGCCAGGCATTTTCATGCGTTCTGGCTGCGTGGGCGCGTTGGCCGAATATCGCTCGCCTTGCGCGCGCGGCGGCGCTATGGTGGATGCATTGCTGGCATCGCATCACCTACCCGAGGGGAGCCCGCCCATGACCTATGACCACGTCGCCCAGACCGACCCCGAGGTGTTCTCTGCCCTTGCGCAAGAGCTTGGCCGTCAGCGGGGCACCATCGAGCTCATCGCATCCGAGAACATCGTCTCTCCCGCTGTCATGGAGGCCATGGGTAGCGTGCTCACCAACAAGTATGCCGAGGGTTATCCGGGTAAGCGCTATTACGGCGGCTGTGAAAAGGTCGATATTGTCGAGAACCTTGCCCGCGAACGCGCTTGCGAGCTGTTCAGCTGCAGTTTTGCCAACGTGCAGCCTCACTCTGGTGCTAACGCCAACCTTGCTGCGTACATGGCGCTTATCGAGCCGGGCGATACGGTTATCGGCATGAGCCTCGACCAGGGCGGGCACCTCACGCATGGCTCGCCGGCGAATTTCTCGGGACGGCTCTACCGTTTCCTGTCCTATGGGCTCGATCCCGCGACCGAGACCATCGACTACGAAGGCCTCGAGCGCCTGGCGCGCGCTGAGCGACCGAAGCTCATCGTGGGTGGCGCCTCGGCCTATCCGCGCACTATCGATTTTGAGCGGTTGGCCGCGATTGCTCACGGCGTGGGCGCCAAGCTCATGGTCGATATGGCGCATATCGCAGGCCTTGTTGCCGCTGACGCGCATCCAAGCCCCTTCCCCCATGCGGACGTGGTGACCTCGACCACCCATAAGACGCTGCGCGGGCCGCGCGGCGGCCTCATTCTCACGAATGATGGCGAGCTCGCGCGCGCCATCGACAAGGCGGTGTTTCCTGGAACGCAGGGCGGTCCGCTCATGCACGTGATTGCGGGCAAGGCGGTCGCGTTCGGCGAGGCGCTGCAGCCGGAATTCCACGCGTATATCGACCACGTGGTCGAGAACGCGGCGGCGCTGGGCGAGGGGCTCGTGGCAGGTGGTCTGCGCCTCGTTTCGGGCGGCACGGATAACCACCTGTGCCTTGTGGACCTTACGCCGGCCAGCGTTACCGGCAAAGACGCTGAGCGCCTGCTCGATAGCGTGGGGCTTACGGTCAACAAGAACGCCATTCCGGGTGAGCCGCGCTCGCCCTTCGTAACGAGCGGCATTCGCGTGGGATCGGCTGCTGCTACCACGCGCGGCTTCACGGCTGAGGAGTTCCGCGAGATTGGCGAGCTTATCGCGCACGCAGTCTTCCATGCCGAGGACGAGGCGGCCTTGACCGAGGTTCACGCTCGCACCGCAGAGCTGCTCGAGCGTCACCCGCTCTACCCGGAGCTCGTTATGCGATGAATGGGGAGAAATGCGAGGCAAGTCGACCAGCGCGTTGCCTCGTGAAACAAATGCACCGGGTATAGTTGTTTCAATGTAGTTGTTTCAGTGGGGGCGAGGGATAGGCCCTTTGCGCCACAAGGGATATGGAGAAGAACATGCCAACAACTGATGATGTAAAAGTCGGTTTCATTGGGTTCGGCAACATGGCAAGCGCCATGGCGGATGGTTGGATTGCTTCGGGAGTTGTTCCCGGCAATCGGCTCTATGCGTGCGCGAACCGCTACGAGGCCCTCTGCGAGCGCACGGAGTCGCGCGGGATGCATGCGTGTGCGTCGGGGGAGGAGCTCGTGCGTGCCGTTGACGTCGTGGTCGTGGCCATCAAGCCGTACCTCATCGAAGACGTGCTGCCCGAGCTGGCCGGAGCGCTTGCTAACAAGACGATCATCTCGGTCGCGGCTGGCTGGGACAGCAAGGGCTACGAGCACATCCTGCCGGGCACGCACCATATCTCGACCGTCCCCAACACCCCCGTTGCCATCTGCGAGGGTGTGATTGCCTGCGAACGCAAGACGACGCTTTCGGGCGAGGAGGCATTGCTCGTACACGAGCTGCTCGGCGCGCTTGGAACGGTGGTCGAGGTCGATAGCCACCTGCTTTCCATCGCGGGCACGATCGGTGGATGCTCGCCTGCGTTCATCGCCATGGTCATCGAGGCGCTCGGCGATGCCGCGGTGAAGTACGGCATCCCGCGCGCCACGGCGTACGAGATGGTAAGCCAGATGGTTGCCGGAACGGCGAAGCTGCAGCTTGCAACCGGGCAGCATCCGGGCGCAATGAAGGACGCCGTGTGCTCGCCCGGCGGCACGACCATCAAGGGCGTGGCGGCGCTTGAGGCTGCGGGCATGCGCTCGGCGTTCATCAAGGCAATTGATGCCATCGAGGGCTAGTGGAGTATAGGGCGCGGCGCCGTCCGGCTTTCCGCACGGGGGTGCTGGGGCCGTCTGGTTTGACCGCAGGGCCCGGTGCCGCTCGGCTTCGCCGCAGGTGCCTGCCGCCGCCCGGCTTTCATTTCCGAGTCTTTACCGCGTTGTGCCCGCAGTAGCGCACAAACCTGATATGCTAGGCGCAATGCAACCGGCTTGCTCAAGGAGGGGCCTATGTTGGGAGAGTTCATCGGCGGCTTTATCGGTCTTGCCGTCATTGTCATCATCGTTGTGGTGCTTCTTGCCGACACCCTGTTCGTGGTCAAGCAGCAGCATGCGGTTATCATCGAGCGACTCGGGCGCTTCAACAAGATCGTTGGCTCGGGCCTACATGCGAAGATCCCCTTCATCGACCGCAAGGCAGCGACGGTAAGCCTGCGCACCATGAAGAACGGATTCGATATCGATGCCAAGACCGAGGACAACGTCACCATCGGGCTCGAGGTTTCGGCGCAGTACCACGTGAGCTACGAGATGGGCGCGGGCCCGGCGGATTCCGGCGTCTACAAGAGCTACTACATGCTGCAGCAGCCAGTCGCCCAGATGCGCGACTTCATTACCGATGCCCTGCGCAGCTCGATCCCCGTCTATACGCTCGATGAGGTCTTCGCCAAGAAGGACGACATCGCCCAAGACGTGAATGCCACGGTTTCCGAGCAGATGGCCGCCTATGGTTTCACGCTCGTCTCGACCCTCATCACACGCATCGCGCTGCCCGCCGAGGTCGAGGATTCCATGAACCAGATTAACGCCGCCCAGCGCACTAAGGCGGCGGCGCAGGACCTTGCCGAGGCCGATCGCATTCGCCGCGTGACCGAGGCGCGCGCCGAGGCCGAGGCCATGGAGAAGGCCGGCGAGGGCATTGCTAACCAGCGCAAGGCGATTGCCGTGGGTATCAAGGATTCGCTCGAGAGCATCCAGGAGACGGGCGTCTCCAACAACGAGGCGAACCTGCTCTTTATGTACACGCAGTGGACCGAGATGATGACCGAGTTCGCGCGCACCGGCAAGAGCTCAACGGTGGTGCTTCCCTCCAACTTTAAGGAGAGCGCAAGCATGTTCGAGCAAATGGTGGCGGCAGCGGAGACAAACGATGCCGGCAACGTTCCGCCCACGCCCGTAAAGAAGGACTAGGGGAGCGTGCGGTACTAAAACGGCCGCAGGGGCGAAGCGTGCTGCAAGCAGCCGTTCCGCTCTAGAACGATTCTGATCACACCGTTACGCCAGAAGCCGCAGGTCACTTCTGTGACCTGCGGCTTCTTTGAGGCTACGGCGGCGTCTGCTTGGCAGGTCCGATCGAAACCGGCTTGCGAAGCGCCATCTTCGGTGGCGCCGGGGCGGCTTCCTTGCCATGAGCTATCAACTTTGCAACTTTTGGGCACTAGAACGGCCTGCGGCGCAGTAGAAAAACAGCGCGGACGTTTGTGACCTGCGGTTTTGTACTGTTCATAATGCCGGATAGTTTGGTGTATACCCTTCGAGTGCCCAAAAGTTGAAAACTGGTGTCAGAGTGTTAGGGGCAAGGCGTTCTGAGCAACGAAATCGGTCGGGACTAGGCTTGAGAACTGCAGGGCTGGGCGCATTGGCGCCTAGGCCTGCGCGTTACGCGTGCGAGAGGTCGCTCGGCGCACGATGCGGCCTACCTGCACGCCAACGACGAGCTTGACGATGTCGGGCACGATGAACGGCAAGACGGCAATGGTGAGTGCGCCGACGATGTCAAGGTTCATGAGCGCCATGAGCTGAAGCGTTCCAAGTAGATACGAGATGAGCAGCATCGACGTGACAGCCAATGCCTCGCGTGCCCGCTCGGGCATGCGCTCTACGCCGAGGATGAGGGCGGCGGAAGCCGTTCCAACGAGGAACCCCCAGAGGAAGCCGCCCGTAGGGCCAACGAGCGATGCGATGCCGCCCGAAAATCCGGAGAACACGGGCAGCCCGAGCGAGCCGAGTAAGAGGTAGAGGGCTACGGTAACGACGGCATCGCGGCCGCCGAGCGCGATGGGAAGCATGGCGAGCACGAGCGTCTGCAGGGTGAAGGGAACAGGCCCCAGGGGAATGCTTATCGAAGACGCGACGGCGAGCAGGGCAATGCAGAGCCCGCAGCGAGCGATACGAAGTGTCGACATGCAGTTATAACCTTTCTGAGTTAGCCGATGATCCAGCCCATTTCGCTCTCCCAAACATTTTGGTCGAGTTCAAGTTCAAGACCGGATCCATCTTGTTGCGCCGTGCCCGTGAACTCGAGGTAGGTTGAATATTCCGTGCGGTTAGACCCCAGGTCAGCCAGGATGCTCTCCAGCTCTGCGGCGAGGGCTTCTCGGCTCTCCTCGTCCAACACGCCGGTCTCGCGGTACGTCTCCCAGATGGAGCTTGGGGTATTCCAGCGCAGATCGTAGGCGATATCGTCTATCTGCGGCGTTTCGATGCTGTAGTAGACCGTGCAATCGATATCGTAGCCTGCGTCGGAGGTCTCGGTGTAGGCGTAAGCGATAAGGTCGTTGTATGAGAGGTTCGCTAGCACCCGCTCTGCAACCGCGCGCGCATCGATGCCAGCCTCATCGGGCGTGAGACCCGAATAGGTTTCGAACGCTTGCGTGAAGGCGTCTTCTGCAATTTGGAGCGTTTCCTCGTTGGTGCCTGCGATTGCGGAATCCAGCCGTTCTTGTGTAAGCATCGTCGCAGACCCTTCGGCATCGCTCGCAAGCGTTCCCGTAATCTCGTAATCTGAGGAATCGGTATCGGTATCGTCGTAGTCGTCGTAGATGTCGGCATCGCTAGCGGTGCCGCTATCGAAAACCTGGTCGAACAAGTCCCCGGTTACCGCGCTGCAGGCAACGAAGAGGGGCCCGATGGCGCCGCTCAGAATGATAACGATGACGATGATGTAAATCATGAGCCTGCGAACGTGGGCGCGGTTGCCCGGGTTGGCTTTGCGCGCGGCGGCTCGACGGGCCTCTGCGGTGCGGTGCCAGGTGTGGCGATCGCGGTGGCTGGAGCGACGCTTCCGGTTCGATGAAGAAGATGACGTGCCGAGCCAGCTGGATTCATCGGCTGTATCCGGTGCAGTCCGGTGCGTTGCCGAGGACGTTGCAGATGAGGGCGCCGGGGCGTCCACGGGCCCCTGCGAGGATTCGATCGGCGGCGTGTACGAGGAGGACCGGTGCTCGGGCGCGTGATGGCCACGGGATGCTTCCGCGCGCGCCCGTTCGAGGCGCCGCTGCAGCTCATGCTTGCGCAGGCGCTCGGAGCCATCGCTCGAATCCGGCGCCTCGAGGGAGGGCTCATCGGTTGGCATGACCGGATCTGGGGCGTTGAACGGGTCAATCATAGGCTCGTCGGAGGGATGAAGTTTCCAAGCCATGAGTTCAGCCAACCTTCCGTTATCGAGTCTGGTGATTCCAGGGCGCATTGCCTGCCGCTTGCGTTCAGGATGGTCTCTCGGTGTGCGGGCGGGCGTAGCGAGGCGCGAGGTGCCGCGAGGTGGGCTTGCTCGGACACTGCCCGGGGCCCGCTAGAACAAGCTGCCTCCTCTACGCGAACGGGCCGCTGTCCTGCCTGCTAGAACAGGCCGTCGTCGTCATCCTGCTTGGGGCCGCGATCGACATAGAGCTTGCTCGTGCGCTTCTCAAGCAGGAAGGCGACGATGGCAACGATTACGATGCCGCCGAAGAACAGTACCGCGAGCCCCTCGCGCGTACCGAACAGGAACGAAAAGATGGTATCCATGCTGTGCTCTCTCGCATCATCGGTTGGAATGCTGTGCTTACGCTCGTTTCGGGCGCGAACCCGCCACGAACGGTGTTCAATAAGTATATACTTGCCAAAGCACGGCCGGGCGTTTCAAGCCGAATGCTTACCAAGCCGGTACGCATGGCGCTGGCGTCGCACGGCATGAAGCACGATAGAGCACGCACGAAACCGGAGGGATCATGCTCGACATCAAATTCGTACGCGAGAACCCCGACGCGGTGGATGCCGCGATGGCGAATCGCCAGACTTCGTGGGACCGTGAGCATTTCTTCGCGCTCGACGAGGAACGTCGTTCCGTTATCGCCGAGGTCGAGCAGCTGCAGGCCACGCGCAACGTTGAGTCCAAAAAGATCGGCGAGCTCATGCGCGAGGGCAAGCGCGACGAGGCAGAGGCGGCCAAAGAGGCTGTGCGCCGCGTGAACGAGCAGATCGAAGGCCTTGCCGACCGTCGCAGCGCACTAGACTCCGAAGTGGCGGATTTCATGGCGCACCTGCCCAATATTCCCTGCCCCGCTACTCCCGTGGGCAAGGATGAGAGCGAGAACCCCGAGCGTCGCCGCTGGGGCACCCCGCGCGACTTCGCTGCAGAGGGCTTCGAGGCCAAGCCGCACTGGGATCTGGGTACCGATCTGGGCATCCTTGATTTCGACCGTGGCTCGAAGCTGTCGGGCGCGCGCTTCACGGTGCTCGCGGGCGCAGGCGCTCGCCTGGATCGTGCACTCCAGAACTTCTTCCTGAACACGCACCTCGAGCGCGGGTTCAAGGAGTTCATTCCGCCCGTCATCGTGAACCGCGAGATTATGTACGGCACGGGCCAGCTGCCCAAGTTCGAGGACGACGCCTATCACACGGGCGAGGACCAGTTCCTCATTCCCACGGCCGAGGTCGCGCTCACCAACCTGCATGCCGGTGAGGTGCTCGACGCGAAAGAGCTGCCTTTGCGCTACACCGCGGGCACCCCGTGCTTCCGTGAGGAGGCTGGCAGCGCCGGCCGCGATACGCGCGGCATCATTCGCCAGCACCAGTTCACGAAGGTTGAGATGGTCAAGTTTGCGACGCCCGAGCAGTCTGACGACGAGCTCGAGAGCATGACCGCCGAGGCCGAGTACATCTTGCAGCAGCTGGGGCTCCCGTACCGCGTGATCAGCCTTTGCACGGGCGACCTGGGCTTCTCCGCTCGCCAAACCTACGATATCGAGGTTTGGCTGCCGAGCTACAACAGCTACAAGGAGATTTCGTCGTGCTCCAACTGCGGCGACTTCCAGGCTCGTCGCGCGAACATCAAGTATCGCGACCCCGAGAACTTCAAGGGTACGCGCTTCGTGCATACGCTGAACGGCTCCGGCCTGCCCACGGGTCGTACGATGGCGGCCATCATGGAAAACTACCAGAATGCCGATGGCTCCATCACGGTGCCCGAGGTGCTGCGTCCGTATATGGGCGGCATGGAGGTCATCCGCTAGGGAAGCGCTCGGCTAGGGGCTCTGTGCCTCGCGTTGTATTTCAAGTTTGATTCGGTTTCGGCCCGCTCTGCACGTCAGGGCGGGCCGTATGCTAAAGAATTCGCTGGTACATGGTTTACCGGTTCTTGTATGGGTGGCGCGGCCGCATGGGTGGCGCGCTCGCGCGGGGTCGGGGCAAAGTTGAAGAAGGCCGTCGCGGCTAAGATGGGAGTGCTCCAGGCACCCTGGTCGAGGCTCTGTTTTGAGCCGTTGCGGTTGATGAGGCGCCCGCTCTGTACTCGGGGAGAGACTGCGCAAAAGACCCGATTCCTTGCTCGATAGGCGAGTATAATCGCGCCAACGATGTCGAGAGGAGCCAATATGGTGGTCGATGCGGGCGATAAGGCGGTTGAAGCGGAGGGCGTGGGCGCCCGGTCCGAGGCCTTGGAGCATGGTGATGGCCAACGCGCCGATGATGGCCAACGCGCCGAGCTCCCGGTTCTCGACGCGTACGGGCTTTCGTTCGGGTATGGTTCCGAGCGCGTTTGGGATCAGGTTGATGTAGCCCTCTATGCTGGGGAGATTGGTTATCTGACCGGTCCGAACGGAGCGGGCAAGACGACGCTGCTCAAGTGCCTGGCGGGGTGGATGTCTCCGCGCTCCGGCCAGATTGATGTGCTGGGCGAGCGTTTTACGGGGCGGTCTCGCGCCATCCGCCGGCAGATTGCTTTCGTTGCCGATGTTCCTGCGTTCTATGAGGACCTGACGGCGCGAGAGCACATCGACTTCGTGCTGCGGGCAAACCGTGCGGAACGTGAGGTGGTGGATAGGGCGGAGCGCATGCTGGAAGCGTTCGGCATTGCAGAGTTCTGCAATGCCTATCCGTCTGCGTTTTCGCGTGGCATGCGGCAGAAGCTCGCGCTGGTCATCGCACTCATGATGAAGCCGAAGCTCGTGCTCATGGATGAGCCAACGGGGCCGCTCGACCCCGATGCGCGGGTGCTTTTGGGGAAGCTGGTGCAAGAGGCGGCTCGCGACGGGGCGGCCGTGCTCTTGAGCTGCCATCACGAACTACCCGGCGTCGCTCCGGATGTGGTGTACGACCTGCGCGACGGCCGCCTGCGTGAAGTAGACGCGCATGGCGGCGTGGTCGCGGGAGGAGCCTCAGGCCCGGGCGCGCACGATGCAGGCCCGGTCGAGCTCGGCGCGGGGCCGGACGGTTGCGACGGGGAGCCAGGCACGCGCGACGCGGGGCCGTGCCCCGGTGGAGTTGCGGGGCCTTGCGCGACTGCTGTGGGCGATGGGGGCTCTCATGCATGAGATATCGCTGTTGGTGTGGCTCAAGGTTCGCCACATACGAAGTGCCTGCGCTTATTGGGGTTACATGTTTGGCGCGGACATCGAGTCCAAGGCCGATCTCATCGACAAGCTGTACTACCTATATCTCCTCGTGCTGCTTGGGGCGTGGACGGCGAGCGCTTGGATGTTTGCGGTGTCGAGTGTCGAGGAAGCCTATGTGTTTGGCGGGGCAACTCTGCTTGACATAACGGGAGCGTTGCTCGTGTTCGCTCTCCTGGCCGTGCTCGTTCGCTCGACGGTCTCGGCGCTCTGGCGTTCTCCGCTGCGCCTTATCAGTCCGGACTTATGGCTTCTGGTCCCTTATGTTCGCTCCGTCGGGCGCGTTGCCCTGATCGATGCGATGCCGCGGACGCTCGCGTTCAGCTTTGCAACCTCGCTTGGTGTTTGGCTCTTGTGTAGCGGCTGTGCCGCAGCTGGAATGCAGCTCCATGCGCTTGCGCTATCTAGCACCGTGGCTTGCGCCGTTGCAGCGGCTCTTCTGATTGCGCGGGCCGCCGGCTATGCCCGCTTAGCTTTCGCAAAGCGCGGGCCCAGTCGAGCGGCTTGGAGCATAGGCGTCCTCGCGTTCGAGATTTTGCTGTGTGCAGGTGCCGCGTTCGCTGTATCAGGCGCGGGATGGAGGGCTTCTCTCGACGCCTTCAGCGCTGCAAATGGTGTGCACGTTGCAGCTCCTGGGGTGGCTGTGGGGGTCTTTGCGCTTGCGGTTGCTTGCAGCGCTGCTGCGCTTGTGTGCGGGGCAAATCGGGCCGACCTAGTCTGTGCGATCGAGGAGGGGGCGGCGGATGCCGCGCTTTTTGGCGTGCGACGCCTTGCGTTCCAGGCTCCCGACCAGTATCGCGAGCTGCGCCGTCGTTACCGTATCGCGCGTCGTCGCTTGCGTCCGACGTTTCGTCTTGCAAGTGGGCCCGCCGCGGCGATTACGCGCGCTGCGCTTTCGCATGCGCGGCAGTTCGAGAGCCTGCTGGGAATCGCTGCCATGGGCGTGCTTATCGTGCCGCTGAGTGCATGGACGCTTGCCCGCGCGTCCTCGCCTGTTGTGATTGTCGCTTGGGCATACGGCATGTTCATGGCGCTCGCCTCCCTATCCTTCTTGCGCGAGCTTTCTCTGGCGTTTCGTGAGGATATGCGAGTAACGCTCGTTCGCGATCGGATTCCTCTTTCGAACCTCGTGCTCGCCGTGCTCGACGCCTTGCCGGCGCTTGGGATACTCGAGGCGTGCTCATTCATTACCATGCTCTCGGTGAATGCATGTGCGCCGGGATCGTTCACGATGGTGGAGGTTGCCATTTCCGTGCTCTTGGGTACGGGATTTTCGCTTGTTGCAGCGCTTGACGGTGTCGAAGTGACCTTCATACGCGTTGGCGTAACCTCCGTGGTTGGGCTCGTGTTGCTGCTCGCCGCTGCTGGCTTGCTGGCACTCTGGGCCCCCATAGCCGTGATATACGGCCTTGTTGTTGTGGATCTGGCATTCATCGCTCTGCTCGAAAACGGGAAATAGCCTAGATGAGAGCTTCTCAGCTCGTTACATCCATGAGCCTGGATATCACTGCGGGCCCCGCGCTCGCATAGCCCGCCGCTCAGCAGGGAGAATCGACCGTTTGTGGTTTTATCGCAGGGGAGGCTCTTTGAAATTCAAAAAATGAAATATTATTACATATAAGAATTTCAATTTTGGAACGCCTTACGGTGAAGCGCGGGAGAGAACGGAGGAGAAGCGTTACGTTCCTAGAGGAGCAGTATGCAAAAGTCCGCAATAAAAGGAGTGCATCATGAGCTTTATGTTTAAACCGCTCGATTACGACGACCAAACTGCGATCAACCGCCCACAGCTCGATGAATCTCTCGTCGACGACCTCACGTTTGGCACGGTTGCATCTGGCAAGCGCATTGCAGCGGACCTGGCTGCTCGCGTGGCTAGCGGCGAGCGTGGCGTGACCGCAGCGTTTGATGGCTATGCTTCCGCAGGCTTCAGCGATCTCGTGGGTGCTGTGGCCCAAGAGCTCCTCCAGCTTGGTGTTCCGGTCATTCAACATAGCATGTCCGAGGTCTACAAGCCTGTTGAAGAGCTTGACCAGATGGTCGCCGATTCTCTGCCCCAAGATTTCGAGCTTGACCCCGTGTTGCTGTTCGGCCGGTTGTACGAGGGCGATATCGCCGATTTTATCGATCCCGTGCGAGGTGCCCAGCTTACTGAGAGCATGGCGCATGTTCCCCAGGGAACGGTGCTGCTGTTGAACGGCCTGGGTAGCATGGCAACCACCTTCGACGAGGTTACCGACGTGCGCATCTATTTGGATGTCACGCCGAAGAACGCGGCGGTCCGCGCTCGTGAGGGTAGGCTGGTGAATATCGGCGACACCTCCCCGCGCCCCTTCAAGGAGCTCATGCGCAGAAACTACTACGTAGACTTCGAGGTTATCGTCAAAAACCGCAAGCGTCTGCTGCGTCAGGGCCTTATCGATTACTACGTGAGCGCTAATCAGCCGCGTGATTTCGTGCTTATGACGGGCGAGACCGCTCTCGCGATGCTCGATTCCCTTGCCAACCAGCCCTTCCGTACCAAGCCTGTCTATCTTGAGGGAATTTGGGGCGGCGAATACATGCGTAAGGCGCGCAAGCTGCCCGAGGGCCCTAAGAACATCGCATGGATTTTCGACCTCATTCCTATGGAGGTCAGCGTGCTCATCGAGGCGGGCGAGCATCTGGTGGAGTTCCCGTTCTCTACCTTCGTGCAGGCCAAGGCCGAGCGCATCGTGGGCGAGGAAAGCGTCAAGACGTTCGGAACGTATTTCCCCATTCGCTTCAACTACGACGACACCTATCACTCCAACGGCAACATGTCGGTGCAGTGCCATCCAGACGGCGAGCTGTGCCGTAGCATGTACGGCGAGCACGGAAGCCAAGACGAAGCCTACTATGTGGTCGCTACCGCGCATCGCGCTAAGACCTTCATCGGGTTCAACGAGGGCATCGATCCGCATGAGTTCATCGAAGCAGCACGTTCGTCGCAAGAGACGGGCGAAGACGTGGACTACGAGCATTACGTGAATCACATTGATTCCGTGCCTGGACGCCAAGTGATGATTCCCGGCGGAACCATTCACGCCTCCGGCCGCGGCCAGCTCATCTTGGAGCTCGGATCGCTCACCATGGGCTCGTATACCTATAAGATGTACGACTATAACCGCATTGATGCCGATGGCGCGCCCCGCCCCATTCACCTCGCCATGGGTGAGAAGGCGCTCAAGTTCGAGCGCGACACCTCGTGGGTGAATGAGAACGTTGCCATCGAGCCCATTCCCGACGGTTCGGGCGAGGGCTGGGAACAGTTCATCGTAGGCAAGACGGACCTCATGTACTACATGACCAAGAACCTGTTCATGGATGCCGGCGCCACCGCCGAGTTCTCGAACAACGGACAGTTCACGGTGCTTACGCTCGTGGACGGAGAGAACATTCGCGTGTATTCCAAGTCGCATCCCGAGTTCTACTACGACCAGCGATATCTTGACGTTGTGGTAGTGCCTGCCTCGATTGACGATTACGTGATCGAGAATACTGGCTATCAGCCCTGCGTCGTGCATAAAACCATGCTTCGCGAGGGCTATCAGGAGCTCATGCAGGCCGAGCGGTAACGTTTCTGCGCGGGCGTCCGGACCGTCTGAGCGCCCGCTTCCTTCGGATGGGTTACGTTGGCGTTGCTTCAATCGCCAAACAAGGAGGCATACTATGGATATCATTCGCGAGCCCAAAGGCATTCAGGAGTTTACCGGGGCGTGCGAGCTCTCTGGCCAACATGTAGTTTGGCGCGAGAAGAAGAAGTCTGCTCTTACGGGCGTGTACAAGAACCCAGCTTCCATCGAAGGCAGCGACGAGCTTGCCTATCGCGTCGCCAATCAGAACTTTCATCGCGAGGATTTCGTAATGGGCAACCTTCAGTGGGGAACCACCTATATAGAGCCCTTCACGGTCGACGGCGAGTGCGCCATGACGCATGGGCATTTTCATATCGATCCCGCGTGCGACGAATACTACTACGGGCTGGGGGGCGAGGGCTTCTTGCTGTTTTGGGATGGCAAGGACGATTTCTACGCCGAGAAGGTATATCCGGGCTCGCTTCATTACATCAGCGGCGTGTACGGGCACAGGCTCATCAATACGGGCGATACCGTGCTGGCGGTCGCCGCGTGCAGTCTTCCGGCAACGAAGCAAGATCACGCTGTGGTAGAGGCCCAGGTCTTTCCGTATCGTTGCTTCAAGCGCGACGGGAAGATTGTGTGGAAGGAGGCGTAAGGCCATGGGCGATCAGCGCTCGCAGGGAGCGTCTTCCGAGGATGCTCCGGTCGATGTCATCTATCCCGAGCCATACTATCTATCGACGATTTGGGCGGGAGGGCGTCTATCGGGTATCCGAGGGCTGGAGCCTCCAGAGGGCAAGCCCTATGGCATAGCGCGCGAGGTCTGCGCCTATGCCGGGGCGCCCAGCAACCAGATCGAGGGTGGCCCGTGGGCCGGGCACGACCTGCGTTGGGCTATTGCAAACCATCATGAAGAGCTGATGGGCGATGACCCAGAAGACCAGCTCATTCGCATGGCATATATGGATCCCGTCGAAGACCTGTCCATCCAGGTTCATCCGGGCGAGCCCTATGCTTGTGAGGTCGAAGGCGATCGAGAGAAGTCCGAGTCGTGGTACATTCTCGAAGCAGACCCAGGTGCGTATGTGGTGGCGGGCACCACGACAACCGATGTCAGCGTGCTGCGAGAAGCGGCCGAACGCGATGCGGTGGGTGACTATGCGCGCAAGGTTCCCGTGAGCGAAGGCGACTTCATTCTCATACCCTGCGGAGCCATGCATGCCTGCGGAAAGAACATGCTGGCTATCGAGGTGGGCAGCTTTGGCGGAATCACCTATCGCATCTGCGACTACGGTCGAGGGCGCAAGCTCGATATCGACAAGGCCTTCGACGTATTGGACACGTCGCTCGCTCCGGAGCCGGTACGCCTGGGGGCTTATGAGGAGCGCACCGAGAGCCTTTCGCGCCCGGGTGTGAGGCATCGGCTGTTTGCGAGCGATGTGATTGACGTGGTGGGAAGCTATACCGTGCACAAGAATAACCACTATGAGGTGATTACCTGCGTAAAGCATGATGCAACCATCGTGGTTGACGCGCGCGAGTACGCGTTACCCTATACACGGTCGGTAATCATCCCGGCTTCAGTGCGCACGTATGAGGTTCGTGGCGCATGCCGAGTCCTCAGGAGCTGGCACCCCGTGGAAAGGTGTGCGGAATAGGGTCGCATGTCGCCTGGATCAATGAAAGGACCAAAGATGCCCGAATCATCAAGTGGCCGCCCGCGGCGCGTCGTGCCCAATGCCGGCGATCGCGTGTGGACCCAGGTTTCTGTGGACGCGAGCTGCTCCGTGCGCTCTTGGCCGCACGTGGAGCGCTATCAAAACACCACGTTGCGCTACACGCCCGGTCCAGATTTTCCTCCTGCGATGGAGGCCTATCTGGGTAAACCCCAGATCATTCGCTTGTTCGTGACCCTTGACGAGGTGTGGGACTATCGCACCGATACGTATGATTGGAACTACCTCATCGGCGTCAACAAGTTCGAGGGCGATAGCGAGCATTATCACTTCCACTACGATTGGCCCCTCACGGTGCCCTCGCCGCTCGGCGTGCATGAGGAAGATTACCTCCGCAGCCACGCTGAATGCGCTGAGAGCGTGATGCTCAACATCAGGCGCTACGAGCGCGAGGTGGCTGTGGAGCATGTGATCAGCTACGAGAAGTATGAGGAAGTGGTTGAGCGGGTCATCGAGCATTACAAGGAGCTCTGTCCCAACATCCGTTACATCGAGCTTATGAACGAGGTCGATATTCCCAACTTCGGAGAGCTTACCGTGGATGAGTTCTATCCGCTCTTCCAGTGCGGGTATCGTGCCATCCGCCGGCTTAACGAGCGCCACGACTATGCGATTCCGCTGCTCACGGGAACCATGGGCCTTACTGCTGGCGTGAAGAACTGGGGCTTCTGGAGTGATTTCCTGAAGCGGCTTGCTGCCGACGAAGATCGCACGATCGATTTCTACTCGATGCACGAGTACCACACCAACCCTTGCCGCATTCTCGAGTTTTACGTGCGGCACGAGGCGCTTGTGCATGAATTGGGTTTGCCGGATTTGCCGCTCATGATGACCGAGTACGGTTTGCGCGTGGGCGAGGGCGATGCGGGCCGTCCGCACAATTTGCAAAACGCGTGCGGCGAGATCCAGGGCATGATCTTGGGCTCGTACTGCGAGAACCTCCGGATGTTCCCTTGGTGCACCTTCCATAATCCCAACCAGCAGCTGGGTCGTACCATGTTTGTGATGGATGAGGGGACGGGGCGCTACGTGCCGACGCCGAGCGGCCACACGATGAAGTTCTTCGCAATGCTAGGCGATACCGAGTTGCTGATCGAGGGGTATACCTACAACCGGCATGTTGCAACGATTGATAGCGTCACAGGGCGCATCTGCGTGCTGCTCTCTCACCCTGGCGAGGGCGAGGACGTGCACGAGCTGAGCGTGAATGGCTTGCCTGCCAAGCGGTATGCGTGCACGCGCTATCTGGTAGATGGAGCCCATAACAACTGGGTCGCCAACCATGCTTGCACAGAGCTCGAAGCGACCGCTTGCGAAACCGTGGAGGCTCAGGATGGCTGCTGGGAGATGAGTCTGCCTCTGGGCGAGAACGCATTCTGCCTTGTGGTGCTCGATCCTATTCCGTAGACGCATCAAAGCAGCGAAGCGCAATACCGCGCCGGGGATGTTGCTCATGCCCCGGCGCGGTTTTTTGGTGCCTGCTAGATTCCTACGGCAGATAGCGGTCTATGAAGGCGCCAATTCCGTTTTCGTCGTTACCATGCGTCACGAAGTCTGCCGCACTGCGCGCGGCGTCGCAGCCATTGGCCATGGCAACACCTACTCCTGCAGTCTTGAGCATGCCTATATCGTTCTCTTCATCGCCAAATACCAGGAGCTCGTCTAGGCTCCAGCCGTGCCATCCCATGAGAACCGCGAGAGCAGCTTCCTTAGAAACCTCTGGGTTGGTGAATTCAAAGAGGTAGGGGGCCGTGGGATGGCCGGAGGCTTCTAGGTCGGGGGGAAGCGTTGCCGCTGCAGCGCAGACTTCATCCATATGCGAGGGGTCGAGCATGAAGGTGAGTTTTGGCTGGCCTTCGCACGATAAGCGTTGCCGTGGTACCACGACATACGGCATGTGCTCGCGTTCTGAGAACCAGCAAACGGTCGGGCTCGCTTCCAGCGCATGCACCACGCCGTCTATAGTGACTGCGGGGGTTGCCGGAACATCGGCGAAGTGCTCGATGATGGTATCGATGACGGTCCCTGCCAGCAGAGCTCGGCGTTCGTGCTTGGTAAGGGTTGCATCGACGATGTCCACGCCGCCAGAGGCAACGTAGGCATCGAGGCATCCGATAAGGCCCCAGGGTTCGAGGTGAGCTTCGATGTTCGCGACGCTTCGGCCCGTGCAGAGGCCCGTGAGCACGCCCGCCACGCGAAGGCGCTTGATGGAGTCGACGGTGCGTGGGTCAGCGTGACCCTGGCTGGTGAGAAGAGTCCCGTCAAGATCGAAGAGGGCGGCTTTGATGGTGCGCCCATCAATGATGAGCTGCGGGGAGCCGATCTCCTGTTGGCCCATGTGCTTCCTTTCTAATGGGGTTGAGGATAGGACGCGGATTCCCGGATGGCTTAGTGGGGTGCTTAAACCTCACCTATGGCAGCCGCATTGCTGGTAGATTCCCGCGCAGCTCATCTTCGTGCTACACTGCGGCAAAGCCAACGGGAAAGACCCCGGAGAACCGGGGCCTTTCCAGAGGGAAGCTAGGAATGCTTGCCTATGTGCCATGAACGGGTTAGTGCGAATCGAGGTCATGCCCCTCGAAGGTATCGAGCGCGCTCTGCTTGGCGCCCACGAAGTAGACGAGGGCAAAGCCTGCGACAACTGAGATTGCATAGCCTGCGAAGTATACAAGCGGGCTGATGTTCACGAGCACGCCGAGGATACCGGAGACGTTCACGGCTACCGAGCCTTGGGTGAAGAAGCCCATGACCGCGCCGCCGACTGCACCGCCCAGGCAGGCGAGGGGGAAGATACGGCCCAAGGGGAGCGAGACGCCGTAGATAAGCGGTTCACCGATGCCCAGGATGCCTGCGGGCAATCCGCCCTTAATGGCGCTGACGAGGTTCTTATTGCTGCGATACTTAACCATGAGGGCGAGCGAAGCGCCTACCTGGCCGCCGCCCGCAAGGGATCCAAAGGGATACAGCGGGGTGTAGCCAACGCTCTGGATGAGGGCGGTGTTGATGGGCGTAAAGCCATGGTGGATGCCCAGCATGACCAGGAAGAGCCACGAGAACGAGAGGGCTGCGCCGCCGAGCGGGCCGGCATTTTCAAAGAGCCACATGAGGCTGCCGGTGATGAGATCCAGAACGAATCCGAAGACGGGCTGCAGCACAAAGAGGGTAAGCAGGCCAACGACGATGATCGACACAAGGCTCGGTACATGGATTGCCAGCGAATCGGGCGTGCGCTTCTTAACCCACTTCTCCACGATCGCCATGAGCGCGCCAGCAGCGAAAGCTGCCATAACACCACCGCGGCCACTCTGGAAGACAACGCCCGGGATGCCGGTCGCGGCGCCCTCGAGCGCGCCAACGCTGATGACGATGCCGCCGCCCACAAGGCCAAGATACGGGTTGCCGCCAAGATTCTTACAGGCAGACATAGCCACGGCGATGTTCAGATAGGTGAAGAACGTACCGGCGAGTACGTTGAGCGCGCCCATGAACACCGATCCGCCGTCGGCAACGTTAGCCGGGTTGAAGAACTCGATGCCCGCAACGTCGTAGGCGCCTACAAAAATCTGCTTGAGGCCGAAGAGCAGACCGGCGCCGGCAAAGACCGGAATCAGCGGTAGGAATACCTTCGAGATGTACGCGAAGAGTCCCTTAGCATCATGCTTGTGGATAACAGCATGGTCCTCAGTCTGCTGTTCCATCACCTCGATGCCGAGCTCCTTCATCTGGTCGCAAATGCGGCTTGCGGCGCCCGGACCTACAACGATTTGGAATCCCGTATCGTCTTTCATGACGGTAAGGACTTCAGACAGCTTCTTGATTTCCTCGACATTTACCAGATCTTCTTGCTTTACCTGGACACGTACGCGCGTCATGCAGTTTTCTAGCTCGGCGATGTTGCCTGCTCCACCCAGAAGCTCAAGGAGCTTCGACGCAATCGGCTGACTCATGAAACCCTCCTTTATCGGGAGCCGTGTGCAGAGTAATACCGGTACTGAAACTCTTATCTAAAATATAATTTCATTTTTGGTACGCAAGTACGAAATTTCCTAGCAGGCGGCGAACGGCATCATTTTTCCTTGTGAACGGTTGAAGCAGTCGTTGAGAGGCGTTGCTGTGTACCGCTATTGCGCCCCTACAGAGCATCGGGGCTCTGCATGATGGAGCGGTATTCCTGCAACAGCTCGCGCGGGTTGATATCGAGTTGGCGCGCCACGAGCAGGAAGAGGATGTCGACAATGATGGCCTGTGCGTAATTCGAGAAAAGCGTAGTTACGCGCGTGAGCTGCTCGACAGCAGGGCAAAGGAGCGCGTAGTCGGAGATGGACTGCAGGGGAGAGTCGCCCTGATGGGTGACCGTAATCAGCGGGCATCCATTGTCGTGGGCGTTGCGCGCGCCCTTGACCACGTCGGTGGTGAAGCCTGAGTACGAGAAGGCGATGGCTACATCGTTCGCGCCGGCCGAGTCCGCCATCTGGACGTTCATATCGGAATCGGCGCTGTAGATGCAGCGAGCCTTGAGCTTTACCAGTTTTCCCAGAAGGTTGCTTACGGCAAGCGCCGAGGCGCCGATGCCGAAGAGGTAGACCGATTCGGCTTGAGCAATGAGCCTCGCTGCTTCCTGTAGGGTTTCCATGCTGTTGACCTCGAGGGTCTTGCTGCAAACGTCGGTAATGTGCTGCAGGTAATCGGAGGCAAGACGCTCGGGCGACCCGACGATGCTCATGGCTTCTTGGAAATCTTCGGCGGCCCGGTGGTCCGACGAGGCCGCCAGACTCACGCGCATGTCACGAAGGGAATCATAGCCAAGTTTGCGGCAGAAGCGCGTGATGGACGAGGCAGATGTGCCGATTTCGGCGGCCATATCGTGGATGCTGAGCGAGAGCGCGCGCGAAGGATGGTCGATGATGTACTGGGCGATCGTGCGCTGCGATCGCGAATACGTGGGCATATTTACCTGGATCGTTTCGAAGCATTCCATACAAGCACCATTGTTTGAACTGGTTTCCTTTTGTTTCTTCGCAGCAATCATAACATCTTCGCTGGCATATCTCGGGGGAAGGGCTTGCCTGTGTGCTGGCGACGTGCGCATCGCATGCCCCCGTAGACGGAGGGGGGCATACCGTTTACAGAAATCAGAGAATGAAATCTAATTGCACTTTGGAAGAACATGGCATGATGGTCGCACGTTCTCTGCCACATTTCTCATCGAGAGGAAACATTATGGTCGATCTCTCCACGCTTACCACCGAGTCGCGTAACCCGAATACCATGAATCTGGACGAGATGAGCTCGCTTCAGATTGCACAAGCCATGAACCGGGAGGATGCGCATGCCGTTGAGGCGGTGGGGATGGTTTTGCCCTTGGTGGCACAGGCTATCGACTGGGCGCAAGAGAGTTTGGCCCAGGGCGGGCGAATCATATATATGGGTGCTGGAACCAGCGGCCGATTGGGCGTGCTCGATGCGGTTGAGTGCCCGCCTACGTTTGGCGTCTCGTCCTCTACCGTTGTGGGAATCATGGCAGGCGGCAGCGGAGCATTCGTTTCCGCCGTCGAAGGGGCCGAGGACGATGCGGATTTGGGCGTTGAGGACTTGCGAGCCATTGACCTTGACCCGCGAGATTTGGTCGTCGGCCTCGCCGCTAGCGGCCGCACGCCGTATGTAATCGGCGCGATTGACTATGCGCGCTCGGTAGGGTGCCGTACGATTGGAATCGCGTGTAATGCTTCGTCGCAGGTGGGGGCACATGCCGACCTCGCTATCGAGGCGGTAGTGGGTCCCGAGGTGCTTACCGGGTCAACGAGGCTCAAGGCGGGTACAGCACAAAAGCTCATCCTTAACATGATATCGACCGGGTGCATGGTGCGCTCGGGCAAAGCCTACCAGAATCTGATGGTCGATGTCCAGCAGACCAACGAGAAGCTGCGCGAGCGCGCCAAGGGAATCGTCGTGAGCGCAACCGGCTGTACGGATCAGGTGGCCTGGGATGCGCTCGACGAAGCGGGCGGCGAGGTGAAGACCGCCATCGTCATGGTGCTCTGCGGGCTTAGCGCCGTCCAGGCACGCGATCAGTTGGCTGTGGCAGGAGGCCACGTACGAAAGGCAATAGATAGGTAGCTCATTTGAAGAGTATTCCCTAGCAGGGTATGCCAAGTAAGAGACGGCGCGATTCTTCGGCTGCTCAAGGTTTGCCGGAGACCCGTTTTCCTATAGCACATTGTGCGGACATCTCCTAAATATACGAACAAAAGTTCCACGAACAAATGTTCTTATTAACCACTACAATGGAGCCAGGGAAGGGAGCTGGAGAAAGGAGATGGACGCTATGAGGCACGAGGGCAACGATGAGGTTCTGCTGTTCGAAAGCGAAGAAGATGAAGAGGCGCTGCGCATCTCCTACAGGGTGACGAAGGAGGGCGGGCTGGTAATTCACCAGATGAGCGAGGGCGAGCTTACGGCGTGGTGCTTCGAGGAGTCTCCGCACGAAGTAGAGGTGACCGTTTCGCCGCGGGCCATCGCGCCCATGCTGGAGTATCTCCATGCAGAGGACGTGCAGCAACTTAGCAACTTGCTTGCGGCGGCATACAGCGGATACGACGCATCTATACGCATCCGTGCCCTCATGCGGCGCCTAGGGGTGGCGTATGAGGTATCCGAGTGCCCCATCGTTCGATAGAAAAGGGGATGGGCGCGTGCCGAATATGCGCCGATTCTAATCATTATTGTGGATCCCGCGTAATCTACCAGCGAGTTTCGTACTTTGACAATGCAACATCATGCAGGAGATAACTTTTTTAAAAAAATCTCTTGACGCACCCGGGGGAGAATGCCATTATAGTTAGCGCGTTGCGGCGTTACCTCAGCTGGATAGAGGGTCTGACTACGAATCAGAACGTCATAGGTTCGAATCCTATACGCCGCACCAGTTGAGATTGAAGGGCGCTCCTCGGAGCGCCCTTTTTCTGTTAGCGCATACGTTCGGCGGCTTAAACCGACCTGATACGAAAACGTCGCATCGCTTCGTGTTCCATGTGCTCACAATGAAAGATGACAAGCCATCTTGGGAGGCATCCGTGCCCGCGTGCCTTGGTGGCCGTGAGGCGAGGAGGTTGCCATGGCAGAACAAGCATCGGAGACACAGGTTTACAAGCTTTCTGTCTTGGCACAGCGTCAGCATCTGCCTTCGCTTCCTGGGCAGGAAGAGGGTACGACGTACGGGGTCGTGTGGAGCTCCTTTCCCATGCCGGCGCACGGATCGTGCTATGTCGTGAAGTTCAACAACGCGCGGAGCATCTCGTTCCTTGCCTACATCGATGACCAGGGCGCGGTGTTTCCTGTGGATCAGCCCATCACGCTTGCGCCTGCAGCGTGCCCGGATTTCGCCGTTACACCCGATGAGCGTGGGTATTCTGGAACGGTGCTCATACGCGGGGAAGGGGCTTCGCTACAACCCTTGAGCAAGTATCGCGGCTCGTTTAAAGGGACCATGCGCGAGGTGAGCGACTCCGAGACATGGAACACGTCGCGCAGCCTAACGTATCGTCCGTTTATGGCATCGATGTACCTACGGTATTGCGTGTTTGATTCTGAGCGGCGGAATGTAGGAAAAGGCCCTTCCATCTCTATCGACATGAGGGCATATCCGCTCGACGAGCCCGTTGACATCATGGGGGCCTTTTCCCGGCTACCCCTACCAGATGCCATCGACGCCGTGGTGTATCAGATAGGCGAACACGATCGGTCCTCGGGCATCGAGCGCTTTGCGCGCCGCGTTTTCGGCGAGATTGATGTCGATTTCCTCCGGACGCTTATGCAGCGGAGTTCGATTGCGCTCGCGTATATCGAGCGCATGGACGCCTATTACATCAACTTCGATCATACGGCCTTTTCTGCGGGGGAAGCAGATGCCATCTTTGCGGTTGAGGCGGCTATCAACCGCCTGCATCGCGTGCTGGGAATGCTGGGGTTTGCGCATTGCGCAGCGAGCGCATCACCCTCGGAAGAAGCTTGCTCCGCTTACGACCAGGCGGCGTTCTCCGGTATTACATCGTGGGTCAAGCGGCTGATGGATGATGCGATTTCTGCAAATGCATGGATTCAGCCGGGGCATATCGCCGCTCGGCCTGGAGGGGAATGGGATGTGCGCACGCGCTTTGCCTCTTCGTGCGAGCGCTTGGGGCTCATCGTGCGCCTTGAGTACGATTACCGCTTCGATAGTGCTGCCCGGGAGCTCCGCGTTCGGTTCGGTGTGCCTCAAGCTTCGAGTATGCCGGCATCACGATTCGATGTGCTCGAGGGTGCATGGGTGTCCATCGACAACGACGAACGGGCTCGATATGCCACCGAGTACGCCAACCGAATGGTGCTGGTGCTAGCTGCTGCAGCATTTTCATCGAGCTTGAGCATGAAGCGGTGCGTGGTAGAGAAGTGGGACGCCCTGCGCGACGCCTCGCTTTCCGTTGCGTTCGACCGTACGGAGTTCACAACGCACCTTATGCCGCTTGCAAATGAGCTCGACGGTGCCCCGCTTTCATGCGAAACGGCAACGGAGCGGTTATCTCGTTCGGTTACTCCCGAACGTATGCAGCGGGATATCCCGGCTTCTCTGCAGGCGGCTCCACGTGAGGACACGCGCCCGTTGCCCCGTGCCCTACAGGATTTGCTGCTCTCCGATTCGATTGACGAGCTCGAGGTCATGGAGGCACCGGATGATCCATATATGGTTCGATTTAATGAGCTGCGAGCATCTGCGCCGTCTGACCCTGCTCGCGCCGAGCGGGGCTATACGGAGCTCATCGAAGAGCTCGAGGCGCGGTGCGCCGCTGTGGAGTTCATGAGCGACCGGCCAATCATCACACGGTTCTGCGAGAACCATCTCGGACGCATCCTTCTGCCCGTGCTCGAAGAAAACCGCTCCGTGCGCATCAACCGTGCCCCCGATGCCCTGTTCTTCGCTCGGTATGAACTTTGCGACCTGTATATGGGTGCGGGAGCGTTCGAGCGCGCGCTGCCCGAGGCTAGAAAGCTTCTCGACCTGGCGACGACCTCGATGCAATCATATTCAATGCTGGTGAACGTGCTTGCACGTCTTGAGCGCTTCCAAGAGGTTATCGACGTGGCCAAGAATGGCTTGCGCGTTGCCTATGATCGAAGCTCCATTGCGTACCTCTTTTATCGTGTTGCTTTTGCCTATTGGGTGCTGGGGGATCGTGAGACGGCAATGGCGTGCTATCGGTTGGTGCCGCGCGATGAACACATCACTCCCATGGCCGATGAGGAGCTTTCGCAGCTGTTGGCGGAAATGGGCCGCTCGGAGCGTCCGACGTTGCGCGAGGCAGCAGCTCGGGCCGAGCAGATGGGTGTTCCCGTGCCTCCGAGTCCCGAGACGACAAGCCAGGTTGCCGATGCGACGGTGCTTCTTACAGATAACGGTTTTCACTATCTTGCTAGCCGCTGCGTCTACCATATGTGGCGCATCATGGCGCGCGACGAGCTCAGTGCTGTGCATCGGTCGCTACTGCCGTAGCGAGTTTAGCCATATCCAAGCGCCCCCGCCCAACGCACTCGATAGCAAGAAGCCCGGCTCCCAAAGGAAACCGGGCTTGTCTTGTTTGACTGGCGGAGAGCTGGGGATTCGAGGCGGCGCTTCGCGCCGCCCGCCGCTGCGGCGCCTGCGGCACCTTGCGCGCTCCGCTGGAAAACGCTCCGCGTTTCCTCAGCTCCGCGCCCTCTCGGGGTTCGAATCCCCGCATTCGGCAGCAAAAAGCCCGTATCCCTAGGGACACGGGCTCTGCGATTCGGCTGGCGGAGAGCTGGGGATTCGAACCCCAGATTCCCTTGTGGGGAATACTCGCTTAGCAGGCGAGCACCTTCGGCCTCTCGGTCAGCTCTCCGTTAGCAGCTAACTATACTAGCGTATCTTCAGGCCTGAAGACAAGGATGAACTTCAGCCTCTTGAGAATTGCGCAAGAAACGGAATGCGCTGGGGCTGCGTGGCGGTCTAGAGGCTTGCGCGCCTGATCACGATATTCTCATGGTGTTCCCGTAGCTTATCCCATGAGAAGAAGGCGACCAGCTCTTCGGCGCTACGCGGCTTGTCATCGGGGGTGATTCCGGCCAGATGGGCAACCCATCCCAGAAGATGCTCGGCTGTACCGAAGCGCTGGCGAAGCTCCCCCATGTCGAGATCGTGGTCGCGCTTGGCGAGACGCCTTCCGTCTGGCGCAAGCAGAAGGGGAATATGGCCATACCTCGGTTCATCGTATCCGAGCAGACGCTGAAGGTAGATTTGCCGCGGCGTGGAGCTTAGCAGGTCGCACCCGCGAACGATTTCGTTCACACCCATCGCTGCATCGTCAACCACAACGGCAAGCTGATAGGCGAAGACCCCGTCGCTGCGCCGAATGAGGAAGTCTCCGCAATCCAGGGCGAGGGTCTGCCGTTGCCGTCCGAAGACGCGGTCGGTAAACGAGATGGTTCCTTCGGGTGATTCGCACACGGGAACTCGGAGGCGCGTTGCGGGCGGCCTTACGGCGCTTCGGGCGGCAACTTCCGCAGGGGTGAGATTTCTGCACGTTCCCGCGTACACAGGGGTCCCATCGCTCGCATGCGGCGCGCTCGCGGCGTGGAGCTCGGCTCTGGTGCAGAAGCACGGGTAGGTGAGGCCGGCTGCTGTAAGGCGCTCCACCGCGTTGCGATATAGCTCTTCTCGATCGTGCTGAAAGACGGGTTCGCCTTCCCAATAGAGCCCCAGCCAGCGAAAATCGTCGAGCAGTAGGCTCGTCCAAGGGCCGCTGCGGGTGCGTTCGTCTAGGTCTTCGATGCGCAGGAGAAGCGTTCCGTTTGCGCTTCTGATGGAAAGCCAGGCGAGCAGCGAGGCATATATATTGCCGAGGTGCATGCGTCCCGACGGAGTCGGGGCGAAGCGTCCGATGGGTTTGCTTTGTCCATGTTCGGTATCCATGCGCATGAGTATACGCGACTGCGGGCGGGGGCGGGCAGGCGACGTTCCCAAAGCCATAAGGACGCAGATGTGCGCGCAGGGGTCGTGGTGTCCCGCATCGACAAGGGCTGTGACGCTCCATGTCGCAATGCCCTCGGCATTTGGTGCTCCCCGCAATCACGGGGCGTCGATGTTCCTGCAACCACAAGGGCCCCACACCTTGCGATGCGGGGCCCTTCGGAAAAGGGGGGCAATGAAAGCTGCCAGACGATGGCATCTCACGCGGAGCGTGCGCCTGCTGGCGGTAACGAGCTGCTCCTGCTCGTTCAGGTTCGCACGCCCTGCCCCTCGAGTCGCGTTCGGGGCAAGGGCGCAGCCGGGTGCGCTACAGCGGAAGCGCTGTAAGCTGCGTGTAGACGCGTGCCTGGTATTCGCGATCAAGGTCGTAGAGGCCCTTGGGATCGCTGCCGAAGAGCTTCATGTTCGTGATCATATCGCGCGCATTGGTCTCCTCTTCGCCCTGCTCGGATACGAACCAATCGAGGAACTTCATCGTACGCACATCGTGGACCTCATGAGCCACCTCGTAGCAGTGATGGATGAGGCTCGTCACGTACTCCTCGTGCTCCAAGCCCGCTTCAAGCGGCTCTAGATCGTTCTGGAACGTCTTGTCCGGCTTGGCGATGGCCTCCATGGTGGGCGTGAAGTCGTTGTCGAGCAGGTACCGGCGGATGGCCATGGCATGGTCCATCTCTTCCTTCGCCTGGATTTCGTACCAGTTGGCAAAGCCCTTGAGGCCGCGGTCCTCGTAATAATCGGCGAAGGTCAGGTACAGGTAAGCGGAGTAAAGCTCCTTGTTGATCTGCTCGTTGAGGACCGACGAAACGCTCTCGTTCATGGCCATGGCTGCCTCTTTCTGCTCGCCCTGTGGGGAGGGGTACGTATGCTGTCGCGTAAGATATACCCAAACGGTCGAATCCATACGCGCGCCGCGGTCCCCCTCAACTCCAACACATCTTGGCCCCCGGGGAGCTTTGTGGTCGCCTTGGCCTGCACGGCAGCGCTCCGTAGCCGGCGCGTATCCGCCTCCTGTCGGTACATGCCAACTCACCGGCGCATGTCCGCTCGCCGTAGGCGGGACGTTTCTGTCCGGTTGCCTTGCTATACTTTGCCCAACTGTAGGACACGTGTGGGGCGGTGCCATGGAACCTATCAACATCATGGTGAAGCGCGAAGCTATCGTGAGATACGGGACCTGCCGGGGGCACCGGCGCGGAGCCGACCAGGGGCACTGTGCCGGTCAGGGGCGCGGAGCGAGCTACGGGCGCTGGACCTGCCGGGGGCACCGGCGCGGAGCCGGGCAGGGTCACAAGGCGGTAGCGCTTGCCATGACGGCGTGCGCAATTGTCTGTGCGATCGTTTTGGCGCTTCCAGCGCTGGCTTTTGCGGACAGCTATCCTCACGTGCGCATTTCTGCCGACGTGCAGGCTTCGGGCGATGTACGCGTGACCGAGACGCGAGTATTCGAGTTTAGCGACGACGGCAACGGCGTCTACTGGAATATTCCGGAATCGTATAACGAGCAGGGCGGTCTTTCGCGCATTACCGTGACGGATGTTCGCGTTGGTGCAGAGGGCGACGCGCGGGGGACGTCCTTTAGACAGGTCTCCTCCGCCTCGCTCGGCGATAGCGGGGTGTATACGGTCGAGCGCAGCGATGGCACGGTCCTGCTCATGGTCTACGAGCCCCATAGCGAAGATGGCGTGCAGCAGGTCACGGTGAGCTACACGCTCCAAGGGGCAGTGATGGCATGGGCCGATACCGCAGAGCTGTACTGGCAGTTTATCGGCCCCGATTGGGAGGAGAACTCGCAGGACGTGATGCTCGTCATTTCCTTCCCTAACGGCTCGCAGGATGCGGAGCGGGCGGTTCGTGGAGAAAACTTCCGTGCATGGGGGCATGGCCCGCTCGACGGCACCGTCGAACCCGACGCAACGGTGCCCGAGGTTCGCTACAGTGTTCCGGTCGTGTCGAGTGGCACCTATGCCGAGGCGCGGGTTGCGTTCCCCCTCGCGTGGGTGCCCGAATTGGTGGCGAGTGGAACAGGGTCCAGCGAAGAGCGGCTTTCGACCATCGTTTCCGAGGAGGAGACATGGGCACGGGAGGCCAATGAGCGTCGTGAGCAGCAACGGTTCGAGCGCATGGTGCAAAGCATCGTGATGGTGGTCGTATCGGGCGCCTTCGCACTGGTGCTCGCGGTCGTCAAGGCGACCCATCGCTCGCCCACGCCCCATTTCGGCGAGACGTACCTCGACGAGCTTCCGAGCCATGATCATCCTGCGGTCATCGCCGCGTTCGATCAGGGAGGGACCGTGAACGAACGGGCCTTCGCTTCGACGCTTATCAAGCTAACCGCTGAGGGTGCGGTGGGTATCGACGGCCCCGGTTCTCAACCGCCTGCTGCCGAAGGCGGTCCTATCGCGGAGGGCGAGCCCGAGTATGGTGATCGGCCCCCTTCGAGGGCATATGGCCTCAGGCTTCTCGATCCCTCCCGGCGTGAGGAGGCGAGTATCGATGGCGCGGCGTTGCGGCTCTTCTTTCGTTCCAACCGGCCCGCGGTGAGCTTCGATTCGATGTCCGACTACGCGGGCGATAATCCTGAGCGCTATCGAGAGCTCGTGGACGATTTCACTGGTGAGGTGGATGCCGCGCTCAGCGAGCGCGCGCTCATCGCATCGACCGGCAAGACCGGATCGGTGGTCTCGCTGGTTGCCGGCGGAGCGATTCTGGTGGGCGTTCTTGTTGTTGGCGTCGTTGGCGAGTTGTGGATTCCTATGGTCATCTCGGTGGTGCTCACCCTTATCGGCATGGTGCTGGGGTGCACGCTTAAACGGTTGACGCCCGAGGGCGCTGAGCTCCGGGCTCGCTGCGACGCTTTCATGCGGTGGCTCAAAGAGTATGAGGCGCGCGATTGCGCCGCCCCTTCCGATCCGGCGCAGTGGGGCGACATCTTGGTCTATGCCGTCGCGCTTGGGCTCGACTCCGAGCTCGTGAGGGACCTTGCTCGGCTCATCCCCTCCGAAGCGGTGGTTGCCGGCGGATATTACCCCATGTATTGGTGGTACATCCCGCACGGGCGGCACCATACGAGCCCTCTTGACCGTGCAGATACGAATAGCGCCATTAGCCCGGCGGCGCTTGCAAGCAGCGCGAATAGTTCTGGATCGGGATTTGGCGGAGGATTTTCGGGCGGCGGCGGAGGCGGCGTTGGCGGCGGCGGAGGCGGCTCGTTCTAGCGGCGTCACGCGGCTGGCGGTGCCCTGCGGGGAGCCGGCGCTCTGCGGAGAACGGCGCCCTGCGGGGAGCCGGCGCTCGGCGGAGAACGGCGCTTTGCTGGGGCGGCACCCTGCGAGAGCGGTACCTTGCGGCGGCAGCGACGTTTCGCGAAGTGCTGGTGTCTTGCGAGGCGGCGATATCTCGTGAGGTCTTGGTGCTCCGTAGCGCGCTTGCCTGTTCCGCCCTCTATCTGTTGCGCTTGGTTAACGGGCAAGGTCTGCGGTATAGAGATACATCTCGCTGGGAAGCAGTGCTCGTTCGCTTTGTTCTGGCTGGTGCACGGCGGCGCGCTTGAGGCCGTGGCGCTCATAGAATTGCCAAGAGCAATCGGTATCGGTGAAGAGGTATGCCTGTTCGGCACCGGCATCTTGGCAGAAGGAGCATGCCGCATCGAGCAGCGCGCTGCCTATCCCTAAGTCGCGGGCCCGGTGGCTCACGGCAAGGAGCGTGATCTGCCCCGCTTGCTCAACGGAGCAGGCGGTAGCCAGCTTTTCGTTCGTACGTTGCTCGGCTTTGATCGCGGCATCGAATTCACGGATGGCCACAGGATCGATTCGTGCCATGTCGTGGTGCAGGTCGTTCTCAAGCCGTTCCCATGCGCTGGCGTCGATGGCGCTATAGCGGGCCTGGCTACCATGGGGATCCCGGGCAAGCACGATGCCCATGGCTTCGCCGTTTACCATCGCTACCTGCGAAAACGTCGAAATGGAGAGACAGTGGGCTAAATCGCAGCGCGCTTCGAGGGTGTTATAGAGCTCGTTGCGGGAACGGTCGTGCCAGACGCGGCGGAGCATCTCGGCGATATCTTCAAAATCCTCATTCATGAATGACCGGTATTGAACGTGTGAGACCACAGGTGGCTCCTTCTCTACCTGCCCTGACCTGCGGTTGCGAAGTGGATACTGGGTCAGGGCGCAGCATGTTGATACATACCCTGCCGACAGAGGTAGTTTCGCTTCCCGGTCACCCGGCTTTTTCTTCAGAACAACGCCATATGAGTACACTAACGTCCGCTCGTTGCGCTACATTATTGGGATATCTACTGTTGCATGGTTGCCTGGGCAATCGGCGCTGCGGCAAGGAGGGCTAATGGGTTCAGAAGGCAGGATCGAGCGTGCGCTCATCTCGGTGACCGATAAAACGGGCATCGTCGAGTTCGCGCATGCGCTCGTCGAGAACTTCGGCGTCGAGGTTATCTCGACGGGAGGCACGGCAAAGGTTCTCGAGGAGGCGGGCATCCCCGTTACGCCAATCGAGGAGTTCACCGGGTTCCCCGAGATGATGGACGGGCGCGTCAAGACGCTGCACCCCAAGGTTCACGGCGGTCTGCTCGCGCGTCGCGATTCCAAGAAGCATATGGCCGAGGCGGAAGAGCACGGCATCAAGATGATCGACCTCGTCTGCGTGAACCTGTACGAGTTCGAGAAGACCGTCGCCCAGCCCGATGTGACCTTCGAAGATGCCATCGAGCATATCGATATCGGCGGCCCCAGCATGCTCCGCTCGGCCGCGAAGAACAACGATTCCGTGACCGTGGTGTGCGATCCGGCAGATTATGATGCCATCCTCGAGGAGATGCACGTCCATGGTGGCGCGACCACCAAGAACACGCGCCGTCGCCTTGCAGCGAAGGTTTACACGCGTACGGCTGCGTACGATACCGCCATCTCCATGTGGCTCAACACCTATCTTGAGCTGCAGGACGAGGCCATCGACCCGGATGATCCGTTCGATATCCCGAGCGTGTTCGGCATGCAGCTCACCAAGGTGCAGGATCTGCGCTATGGCGAGAACCCGCACCAGACGGCAGCGGTCTTCCGCTTCGGGAGCGATTTCGAGCAGCTCGGCAGCTCGCCCAATCCGCTGGTGGGCGCTGAGCAGATCCAAGGCAAGGAGCTCTCGTACAACAACTTCCTCGACGCCGATGCGGCATGGAACGCGGTGCGCGAGTTCGACGAGCCCGCTGTGGTGATCTTGAAGCATCAGAATCCCTGCGGCTCTGCTGTTGCCGATGACGTGACGACCGCATACGATCGCGCGTTTGCGTGCGACCCCAAGAGCGCCTTCGGTGGCATTATCGCCGTGAACCGCGAGGTGCCGCTTTCGCTCGTCGAGCATTTCGCCGACGTGAACAAGCAGTTCGTCGAGGTGCTCATCGCGCCGAGCTATACCCCCGAGGCGCTTGAGCGCCTGAGCCGCCGCCAGAACCTGCGCGTGCTCGCCACCGGCGGCGCCGAGGGCCACGCCAAGCTCGAGCTGCGCTCCGTAGACGGCGGTATGCTGGTGCAGTGCGTGGACACGGTCGATGAGGATCCGTCCGAGTTCACCTGCCCCACCTCGCGTAAGCCGACCGACCAGGAGATGCGCGACCTGCTCTTTGCCTGGAACGTGGTGAAGACCGTGAAGTCCAACGCCATCCTTGTGGCAAAGGACCAGGCGGGCATCGGCATGGGGCCGGGCCAGCCGAACCGCGTGGATTCGGCGCTCCTCGCCTGCGAGCGCGCCGAGGACGCCTGCGAGCGCATGGGCGTTGAGCCTACGGGCTTCGTCGCCGCGAGCGACGCCTTCTTCCCGTTCCGCGACAACGTTGACGTGCTGGCGGAGCATGGCGTCACCGCGATCATCCAGCCGGGCGGTTCGGTGCGCGACGACGAGTCCATTAAGGCCTGCGACGATCACGACATCGCGATGATCTTCACCGGCACTCGTCACTTCCGTCACTAACATGTCGGATTGAGGTTGTTCCCAATCCGATATCTGAACCTCGGAGTTACTCGCTGAGGTGATTTGGGGCAAGGGCGCCAGGTTTCTTCATTCCCGCTGGCTTTGGGATAAAGATGCTGGCCCCTTGCCCTTTCCTTTGTGCCGTTCGGCGATATGTGAGACAGTTGTGCCAGGTTTCTTTGTCTCATTGTGTATGACGATATGATGCGAGGATGTATGAGCGATACCGCAAAGCAGGAGTTCCACCTTGCAGAGCCAGCGCTTGTGTGCCGTTGGCGATTGGCGGGGCGGCACGTGCCCCTCCTCAACCGGCATATGCGCGCGCTTTCTCAACGAAGCGTGGCGGGAAAGCCGCTCACGACAAACATGCTCGGATGGGTCAAGCAGCATATTGAGTGGTCGCTCGCCGAAGACGTGACGGTTGCAGCCGACGGCGTGCTCATGCTTGTCGTAGACGTTGAGGGCCAGGCGGCCATGAGCTCGGGCGCGTATGAGCCACTGGCAGATACATCGGCAGGCGCTCTTGCGGCTCGCGCCAGGGAGGCTCGCGACGAAGCGGCCGAAACCGGTGTCGCTCCCGAGGTGCTCTGCGCGATGCGCGCCGGAACGCTCACCATAGGGGCTCCCGCCGGGGAGCATCTATGCGGGGCCATGACCTTTGTGCGCCAACTCGCCGAAACCAAGGGCCTGGCCGTTGCTTACGAGCCCGACCTTGGCCGCGTGGCATCTGGGTGCGCGGGTGTGCCTTTCCTCGTTTCCGATGAGCACGGTGTAGTGGGTTCGCTGCCCTCGGCTTCTCGCGGGGCATCCGATGCATGCAGTGCGCAGGAAGGGGTGCTGGCGGCAAAGGGTTCAAGCTGTCGGCCAGTGGACGCTGATGCTTCCGAAGGCATGGAGCCGCGCGGTGACGCTTCCAGCGATGCGGCTTCAATAGCGTTTTTCGGCGACGCTTTCGAGACCCTGCGCGACAGAGCTCGCTAGGGCCGCCGCGCTCGTGAGCGCGCTAAAGGCGGGCGGGCGCAATTCGGCCTTTCGAGGTGCGAGCCCGTGCTTGGGGTTCGCGCTTGGGGCATAATGGGACAAAGCCGCTCCCGCATCCTGCCGGGGCGAAGGCGCTTACAGAAAGGTGTGCCCCATGCCCCTCATCTATGTGGTCGAAGACGATGCGTCCATTCGCGGAGAGCTCGTGCAGGTTCTCGAGCGCAACGGCTACGAAGCGGCGTTTTGCGAAACCTTTGAAAACGTTGTCGAGGACATTCAAGCTGCTGGCCCGGATCTCGTGCTGCTCGATCTGACGTTGCCCGGCACCGACGGCCAGTTCATCTGCCGCGAGCTCCGCGCCGTCTCGGAGGTCCCCATCATCGTGCTTACCTCGCGCGTAACCGAGATCGACGAGGTCATGAGCATGACCATGGGCGCAGACGATTTCATCCCCAAGCCCTATAGCTCCCGCGTGCTCGTGGCGCGTATCCAGGCGCTGCTGCGGCGTACGACGGGCGCGGCCGATCGCAGCATCCTCGAGCACCATGGCGTTACGCTCGACCTCTCTCGTTCCACGGCAACGGCGGTGGGCGGTACGGTCGAACTCACCAAGAACGAGATGCGCATCCTCGCGCTGCTCATGCAACGGGCGGGCACCATCGTCTCGCGCGAGGACATCATGCGCGACCTGTGGGATTCGGACGCGTTCATCGACGACAACACGCTTACGGTCAATATCAACCGCCTGCGAGCGACGCTCGCGAAAATCGGCGTCAAAGATTATCTGGCCACGCATCGCGGCCGCGGATACTCGGTGTAGGCGGATGCTATGAAGCTGCTCGGTTATCTCCGCTCCTGCCTGCCCACCATTGCGCTTGTCGTTGCGGCGGTCGCGCTCTCGGCGTTCATCCTCGCTGTTTCGGGCGCGGGGCTTGCGGTCATCGTACTCGTTTCCATCATCTCGTGCCTGGGCTTGGCGCTCGCGCTCGCCGCAGATTGGGTGCGCAAGCGTCCGTTCTACGACGACCTTGCTTCGTGTGCCGACGACCCACAGCGGCCGCTCTGGCTGTCCGAGGTGGTCGAGCGCCCCGATTACCTGGAGGGTGCCATCACGTACGATGCCCTGAGCGCCATCTCGAAGTCTGCAAACGACGGGGTGAACGCTTACCGCAGGCAGGCATCGGAGTATCGGGAATATATCGAAACCTGGGTCCATGAGGCGAAATCTCCCCTCGCGGCTGCGCACCTCATGCTCGACAATCTGCGAGCCGAGACGGGCCACGTCGAATCGGTCGATAAGCTGCGTGCGCTCGACGACGAGCTATGCCGCGTTGAGGGCTTTATCGAGCAGGCACTTTTCTATGCTCGCTCCGAAACCGTTGACCGCGACTACTTGATCCGAAAGTATCGGCTGGGGGACTTGGTTGCCGCGTCGGTAAAGGCGAATGCGGCGACGCTCATCGGCGTGCATATGGCACCGGTGATGCACGATCTCGACTTCGAGGTGTTCACCGATGAGAAGTGGATTGAGTTTATCTTCGGGCAGGTAATTCAGAACGCAGCCAAATATGCTCGGCGGGACAACCCGCGCCTTGAGTTTAGCGGCGTACTGCGCGATCGAGGGAGTGCGAGCGAGCGCGTTGAGCTCACCGTGCGCGATAACGGTTGTGGGGTAAGTGCGGCGGACCTTCCCCGTGTCTTCGACAAGGGCTTTACCGGTGAGAATGGCCGCAGCGGCAAGCGCTCAACGGGAATCGGCCTTTACCTGGTCAAACGGTTGTGCGACAAGATGGGCGTTGGCATCTTGGCTGATTCGGTGGAGGGCGAGGGCTTCGCGATCACGTTCTCGTTTTCTACGAATAAGTTCCAATATGTCGATCGGGGGGGGGGGGCAGTCCTCTAGCGCCCCCGACGCCTGAGATGCGTTCGTTCCAGTAGTGGGAATATCTTTTTGATCTGGCGGCGGTAAGCGCATGATGCCCTCGTGCAATCCTGGGGTTTTGCTGCGTTGATGCCTGGGTGTTTGCCGATGGGCGAAAAAGAAGCTCCCAAAACTGGCATGAACATCTGTGCCACGTTCCCTCTTGAGATGGCTCTGCTCCGGTGCCGATGGTGTTGCCGGGTAATGCGTGGACGCTGGGTGGTTGTCGGGCGGCATTTGGACATCCGATGCGTTCTCGGGCAGCATTCGGACATCTGAGGGGTTTTCGGGCGACATTTCGCCAGTTTTGAGCCCTGGAGCGTACCGATCTTGCCCGACAATCCATAGGGTGTCCGGATGTCGCCCGAAAACGCTGCAGGCGTCCCAATCTCGCCCGAGAATGCCTGGGACATCCGGATGCCGCCCGAAAATGCCCGGGGCGTCCGGATGCCGCCCGAAAACGCAATGCCCATGCACGCAAACGGATGCGCAGGCGGCGGGGCGGCAACAGAGCGTATGCCCCCCTGTTCGCTTTACGAAGAAAGGCCCAGCAAAGCCGGGCCTTTCGGGAGCGTTTGAGTGCGAAGCAAGCGCCTCTCCGCCTATGAGGGGCAGCGCTACTTCACGACGAGGATGTCGCAGTCAGAGCTCCTGAGCAGGAACGTCGAGATCGACCCAAGGAGGGCGTACTTGATGGAGGAAAGCCCGCGGGCCCCGCACATGACGAGGTCGGGCTTTACCACATCGAGCATCTCATCCTTGAGCGTCTCGCGGATGCGGCCGGAGCACACCATGATCTCGACGCTGGGGATATCCGGGTTGGCCTTGGCCTCCTCGACCGCAACGGCGATGGAGTCCCTGAAGGCAGACTCGAGCCCGTTGATCAGGTCGACGGGGTAAGCACCGGCAGACTCGAGCGCTGTCGAGTCGATAACATGCCCGATGTAGAGCTTCGCTCCGTTATTCGCGGCTACCTTGATGGCGCGCGCGAGCACAAAATCCTGCTGGTCGGTACCGTCGAGTGCGACGAAAACCTTGCCATAGCCTTCTTCTACCATCGTGTGCCTCCTTTTTGCCGAGCACGGCGCAGCGGTTCGGTCTGAGCGCGCTGCTTCGATTTCCGTTATACCCTGCCCCATGCGCACAGCTTCTTATTATTCTGTGAACGTCGGCGCTTTTTTCGCCTGCGTCGCGCGAGCGGCCCGATAATGGCATGAAGTCATATGCACTTTTACGGCGCGCCTACCTTGACGCGCTCGCGAACGGTAAGGGGATACGTTGGATATCATCGAGCTGCTCAAATCGGCGTTTCTCGGTCTGGTCGAGGGCATCACCGAGTGGTTGCCCATCTCTTCGACGGGTCACATGATTCTCGTTGATGAATTCATCAGCCTGAACGTGACAAAAGAGTTCTGGAGCATGTTCCAGGTCGTTATCCAGCTGGGCGCCATCCTGGCGGTGTGCGTGTACTTCTTCCACCAGCTCAATCCGTTTAGCCCGAGCAAAGGCCCGGAGGGTCGTCGCGCCACCTGGACGCTGTGGGGGAAGATCATTGTTGCGTGCATTCCTGCCGCGGTGATCGGCATCCTGTTCGACGACTTCATGGAGGAGCATTTCTACAACGCTCCGGTGGTGGCCGCGGCTCTCATCGTCTACGGCGTTGCGTTCATCGTGATCGAACGGTGGCGCGCTCATAAGCTCGAGGTTCGCGTGGCGGCTGAGGGTGTGCGCCCGGGTAGCCGCCCGGCAGGGGCTCACTTCGCTCGTCCGGCCGAAGATGCTGAGCCCACGGAAGGCGGCGACTTCGGCTCCATCACGAGGCTCGAGGATCTGCCGTGGTCTACCGCGTTGGGCATCGGCGTGTTCCAAGTGCTTTCGCTCATCCCGGGAACCTCGCGCTCCGGATCGACCATTATTGGCGGCTTGCTGCTGGGTACGACGCGCTCTGTTGCCGCGGAGTTCACATTCTTCCTGGCCATTCCGGTCATGTTCGGCGCAAGCGCCCTGCGCCTCGGCAAGTACGTGTTTCTCGATGGGGGCACGTTCGGGGTGAACGAGATCTCCATCATGGTCGTTGGCTGCGTCGTAGCGTTCCTGGTTTCGCTCGTTGCCATCAAGTGGCTCATGGGATTCGTGCGGCGCCACACCTTTACCGCCTTCGGCATCTACCGCATCGTGCTTGGCGCGCTCGTGCTCGCGTACTTCTTCGTTATTGGCCCGATGCTCGGCCTCGTGTAACGTGTGATAAAAACTACCCGGTCTGTTTTGTCATTTGTCATGTCGTTTCGATAGCGGCCGGGCCGGGACGTGCTGAGAGCGTCCCGGCCCGGCCGTGTGCTATGAAAATGATAAAAGCTACCTGGTCTGTTTTATCATTGCTTTCACTATTTGCTAGCTCACGAGGTTGAGGAAGCTCTCTCCTTCGCCGTTGCCTGTGACACCGAAGTTGTCGAGAACCGTAGCTCCCAGATCCGAACACGTGGAGCGGAGCCCCAGATCGGTGCCGTGTGCCGCCATGGAGGGCGACCATGCGAGCAGCGGCACGAGCTCACGGGTGTGGTCGGTGCCGGTGTATGTGGGGTCGTTGCCGTGGTCCGCGGTAACCATGAGCAGGTCGTCCGGGCGCATGGCGTCCATCACGCGCGCAAGCCGTTCGTCGAACGCCTCGAGCGCCTCCCCGTCGCCTCGGGCGTTGCGGCGATGACCATAGACGGCGTCGAAGTCCACGAGGTTGGTGAAGCACAGCCCTCGCCAGTCCTGGCTTATGACCTCGTCCACGTGGTCCATGCCATCCATGTTGCTTTCGTTGTGGTAGGTTCGGTCGAACCCCTGGCCGCAGAACAGATCCCATGTCTTGCCAACCGAGATGACGTCGTAACCGGCATCTTGAAGCATGGTAAGCGCCGTGGGGCCCGTGGGCATAAGCCCGTAATCGTGCCGGTTTGCCGTGCGCTGGAAATCTTCCTTGCAGGTTCCCACGTATGGCCGAGCGATTACGCGCCCCATGGTGATCTTGGGTCCGTTGATGAGTGTGCGGGCGTACTCGCAGATGCGGTACAGCTCGTCGAGCGGGATAACGTCCTCATGTGCCGCAATCTGCAGCACGGAATCGCCCGAGGTATAGACGATGAGGTCGCCCGTGCGCAACTGCTCCTCGCCGTAATCGTAGATGACCTGCGTGCCTGAGTACGGTTTATTGCAGAGAATACCGCGGCCGGAGAAGGCGCGGAGCTTGTCAAGGAGCTCTTCGGGGAATCCTTCGGGGAAGTAATCCACATGGAAGCGAGTGGGCAGGCACATCATCTCCCAGTGGCCGTCGAGCGAATCGTTGCCCAGGCTTATGACTTGCATACGGCCGTGCGCGCCGCGTGGGGCCTGGGGCGCAGGCACGCCGGCAAGGCCGCCGGGGTGCGTATATGCCACGCCGAGCTGCGCCATGGTGGGGATGTTGAGCGGGCGGCCCAGCTCTCGCTCGAAGTATTCGGCCATATGCCCGAGGGTGTCGGCGCCAGCGCTCTTATAGCGGTCAGCGTCGGGGGCGAACCCAACGCCGATAGAATCGATAACGATGACGAGGATGCGCTGGTATCTCATTCGTTGACCTCCTCGAGGATGGAGACGGCGGCCGAGACGCCCAAACGGGTTGCGCCGGCCTCGATCATAGCTTCTGCCGCCTCGAGCGTGCGGATGCCGCCGGAGGCCTTGACACCCAACTCGGGCCCAACGGTTTCTCGCATGAGGGTGATGTCGGCTGTGGTGGCCCCGCCCGTGGAGAAGCCGGTCGAGGTTTTCACGAAGTCGGCGCCGCCGGCAACGGAGAGTTTGCAGGCGCGGCGCTTCTCCTCGTCGGAGAGCAGGCAGGTCTCGATGATCACTTTGAGAAGCGCGCCCGCTTCATGCGCGGCGTTGGCGACTGCCGAGATGTCGGAGCGAACGGCATCGTCGTTGCCGGCCTTGAGCTCGCCGATGTTGATGACCATGTCGATTTCCTGCGCGCCATGGGCGGTGGCGTCGCGCGTCTCGGCAACCTTGGACGCCGTGGAGGTCGCTCCGAGCGGGAAACCGATGACCGTGCAGGTCTTAACGCCGCTGCCTGCGAGCCCTGCTGCCACCCGAGTGACCCAGTATGGGTTCACGCACACCGAGGCGGTGCCGTATTGCCGCGCCTCGGCTACAACGCGGTCGATATCGGCTGCCGTTGCCTCCGGTTTGAGCAGCGTGTGGTCCATGTACTTGGCGAGCGAAGTGCGGGTGAGGTGCATTGCGGTCCTTTCATTCGGGTGAGGCTATGGTAGCGCGGGCGGGGCAACGGCGTCAGGTCTGGTTGTCTTACCGCAACCGCCTGCTCGGCGGCGGTGAGACAAAATAACCCGGCACAGGTGTCTCACCCAGCGCGTTACGCGAAGCGCTCGACGCCTCGTGCGGTCACGCGGGCGAAGAGGAGCGGTTCGGGTTCGGGCTCGTTCTCCTGGAACGTGAGAGCTGCCTGGAACGTGGGGAGCGCGCGAGACAGGTGCTCCGCATCTGCGGTGTGCAGGACAGCGACCGTTTCGCCCGCTCGCACCGCATCTCCTCGGTTTTTGAGGAGCGTGATGCCGGAAAGGTGGTCGATGGGATCGTCCTTTTTCTCGCGCCCGGCGCCAAGCTCAACGCTCGCCGTACCCACGGCGGTCGTGTCGATTGCGCCGAGATAGCCGTCGCAGGGCGCCGCCACCTCATGGGCGATGGCATCCCGCCCGAAGCGGCTCGTATCCTCGAGATAGCCGACGTCGCCTCCTTGGGCGGCGACTATCTCGCAGAGCTTGCGGAAGGCGGAGCCGTTGGCGATGGCCTGCTCAGCCAGGGCGCGGCCTTCGTCAATCGTGGACGCGCGCTCACCGAGGACGAGCATCTCGGCGGCCAGAGCGCAGCATTCGTGGGCGAGGTCTTCGGGGCCGTGGCCGCGCAGGGTCTCGACGACCTCGATGACCTCAAGCGCGTTGCCGATGGCGTGCCCGAGCGGGCGGTTCATGTTGGTGATGAGCGCCACCGTTTCGCGCCCGGCTTCCTCGCCGATTGAGACCATGGCGCGGGCGAGGTCGATGGCGGCATCAAGGTCTTTCATGAACGCGCCCGATCCGGTTTTGACGTCGAGCAGGATACGGTCAGAGCCGGCAGCGAGCTTCTTGCTCATGATGCTCGATGCTATGAGCGGGATGGAATCGACCGTGGCCGTGACGTCGCGCAGAGCATAGATGAGTTTGTCGGCCGGAACGAGGTTCCCCGTCTGCCCGATGATGGCCGCGCCATGCTCGCGCACGATGTGGAAGAAGCGCTCGCGGTCGATGCCGGTGGTGAGGCCGGGGATGCTTTCGAGTTTGTCGAGGGTGCCTCCCGTGTGGCCGAGCCCGCGCCCGCTCATCTTGGCGACGGGTACGCCGAGCGAGGCGACGATGGGCACGACGGCGAGCGAGGTCTTATCGCCCACGCCGCCGGTGGAATGCTTGTCGACCTTGATGCCCTCGAGCCCGCTCAGGTCCACCACATCGCCCGAATGCTCCATGGCGAGGGTGAGCGTGGCTGTCTCGCGCGCGTCCATGCCGCGGAGGAAGATGGCCATGAGGAGCGCCGACGCCTGATAGTCGGGAATCTCGCCTGCTACATAGCCCTGGACGAAGTAGCTGATTTCCTCGGGGGAGAGCGCGCGGCCGTCGCGCTTGTGCTCGATGATGTCGTACATGCGCATGGGAGGCTCCTTCTTCGCGCGGCGGGTTTGGGCGTTTCGGTCAGCAGTCGGGCTGGTTGCCGGAGAGGTTTTCCGGGCCGAAGCCCAGGGGCAGCAGCTCGTCCAGCGTGTAGGACTTCGGTTGGTCGGGGTTGCCGGCGAGGATGATGCGGAAAGCGTTCGGCTGGCAGAACTCCATCATCACCTGGCGGCACACGCCGCATGGCGCGCAGGGTGCGGTGGGAGGCTCGCCCGCGGGGCCTCCCACGATGGCGATTGCTGCAAAATCGCGGTGGCCGTCGAACACCGCCCGGAGGAACGCCGTGCGCTCTGCGCAGGTTCCCGGTGTATGGGCGGCGTTCTCGACATTGCATCCGCCGTAGACGGAGCCATCGGTGCAGAGCAGTGCGGCTCCGACCGTAAAATGCGAATACGGCGCATACGCTCGTTCCCGGGCTTCGAGCGCTGCTGCAACAAGTTCGGAATCGGTCATGCTGGTCCCCTTCATGCGAAGCCGCTCGGGCTTTCAGGGGCGCCGCGCGGCGGGTAGGGCGAAGCGCTACGCTTCGGGAGTGGTGAGGGCCAGGGCGACTTCCATCATCTGGTTGAAGCTCGTCTGGCGCTCATCTGCCGGAAGCCCCTCGCCGGTGAGCGGTTTGTCGGAAATTGTGAGCAGGCACAGCGCCTTTTTGCCCGCGCGTGCGGCGTTCATGTAGAGCGCGGCCGCCTCCATCTCAACGGCGAGCACGCCCATCTTCTTCCACGCGAGCGCGGCGTCGGTGGTCTCTTCGTAGAAGGTGTCGCTCGAGAGCACGTTGCCCACGCGAATGTTCACGCCCTGCGCACGAGCGGCGGCAACCGCGCGCTCCAGCAGGTCAAAGCTCGCGATGGGCGCGAAGTCGCCGGGGAGGTTGAACTGGTGCGCGTACCGCGAGTTGGTGCATGCGCCCTGGGCGGCCACCACGTCGCGCAGATGCAGGTCGTCGGCGTAGCCGCCGGCGGAGCCCACACGGATAATGGTGTCGACATCATAGAAGTTGAAGAGCTCGTACGAGTAGATGCCGATGCTCGGTATGCCCATGCCGTGGCCCATTACCGTAACGGGATTGCCCTGATAGGTGCCCGTAAAGGCGAGCATGTTGCGTACCTCGTTCACGCAGCGGACATCGTCGAGGTAGGTATCGGCGATGTACTTTGCGCGCAGCGGGTCGCCGGGCATGAGTACGGTCTTGGCGATATCGCCTGCGACGGCACTGTTGTGCGGGGTTGGGATGAGTGGCATAGCGGCCCTCCTCGTACGTGAATGGCAGTATCTATGTAACGATAGTGTATCTTCGCAGGGAGTATTCCGAAGTTAGGAAATTATTCGGAACGTGGAAGCATGCGCGCACGTGCGGCAGGCGTGCGTCTCCCGACGCGCTCATCGTGGCGGTCTCCTGAGTATCTATAGCACTGTGGTAATTGCGCTGCATTTGCCGGGCGACATCTGGGCGCCGCTGAAGGTTTGGGCGACATCCGGACGCCGCGGGATTCTCGGGCGGTTTTCGGACATCGCGAGCGTTCTCGGGCAAGATTCGGACGCTCGGAGGCGTCTGAGCGTCCAAAAGTCGCCCGACAACGCATGATGTGTCCGGATGTCACCCGACAACCTTTCAGCGTCCAGATGTCGCCCGGCAACGCGCCGCGTGCTCGAATCGCGCCCGAAAGCAACGAGCGCTGGGCAGGGCAGCCGCTTGGTTACGCTGTCGTTCCGTTTGCGGCTCGCGCCCATCTTGCCGGCAGATAGGGCTATCCTTATTGCCTGAGACGTTATCGCAGATAATCGACTTGGGCTTTGAGAAGGCTGTGCGAGCGCATGGAGGAGGCCGCACCGGCGCATGAAGAAGGCTGTGCGAGCGCATGGAGGATGCCGCCCCGGTGTTCGAGTGGGGTCGGCACCAGCATCCGACGCGCCGATGCCAGCGAGTGCGGGCAGCCGTGATGAAGGAGGAGGCTATGGGCAAGGGTGCGATCATCAAGGCGGCGGCGGGGCTTGCCGCTATCGCTACGGGGTCGGTTGCAGGCGTATGCGTGGCACGCGCTTTGAGCATGAAGCCTGCGCGGCCGCAAGGAAGCCCGCTCGATGCGGGCGGTTACCGCGCGAGAGACGATGCGGTCGAGCGCTTCCGCGAGCTGTTGCGCATCCCCACAGTTTCGCGCGACGATCCGGAGCTGGTCGACCGCGAGCCGTTCGAGCGCTGGATCCCTACGCTACAGCGCTTGTATCCGCAGACGTTTTCCGCCTGCGAGCTCACCCGCATCGATGAGTTCGGCATCCTCCTACGCTGGCCGGGCGAGGACGCGTCGCTCGATCCCATCGTGCTCATGGCGCATCACGACGTGGTGCCGGTCGAGGGGCAAACGTGGGAGCACGATCCTTTTGGCGCCGAGGTCATCGACGGCGAGATCTGGGCGCGCGGTTCCCTGGATACCAAGTGCATCGTGGGCGGTTTTTTCGAGGCGGCGGAGTATCTGATTGGGCGCGGCTACGTGCCTCCGCGCGACGTGTGGTACTTCTCGTCGAATGCCGAGGAGACGAGCGGGCCGGCCGCGCGCGATGCGGTCGCATGGCTGCGCGATCACGATATCCATCCGTACCTGGTGCTCGACGAGGGCGGAGCGGTTGCCACCGATACGCCGCTTGGCGTGAAGGTGCCGGTCGCCATGGTGGGTGTGTCTGAGAAGGGGCACGTGGACCTTACGGTGACGGCCACGGCGGGTGGCGGGCACGCCTCGACGCCGCAGGCAAACGATGCTCCGCGACTGCTTGCGCGTGCATGTGAGCGTATCGGCGCGAACCCGGGCATGCCATGCTTCACGGAGGCGCTCGATGCCATGCTCGCGGAGCTCGCGAGCCACAGCAGCCTTCTCTACAAGGTCGTGTTCTCGAACCTCTGGCTCACGCGCCCACTAGTGGCAAAGATCATGGCGGGAAGCACCGAGACTGCTGCCATGCTTCGCTCAACCTACGCGCTCACTCAGCTTGAGGGCTCGCCGGCGCACAACGTGCTGCCGCCCGCGGCGCGCGCTAACTTCAACGTGCGCATCGCCCCCTTCGAATCCGTTGCCGATGCCACGGAGCGCGCCCGCACCCAGGCGCTTGCCGAGGCGGCTGCGTCGGGCGTGGGGGCGTCGCAGGTGACCGTTGAGGTCAACGATTCGGTTCCCTATACCGAGCCCGCGCCGGTGAGCCCCTTTGGCGACGATCCGGCCTTCGATTATCTGCATCGCTGCGTGAAGGGCGTGTACCCGACGGCCGGGTTCGCGCCGTACGTACAGAGCTCCTGCAGCGATTCGCGTGAGTTCAATGCGATTTGCGACCGCGTATACCGCTTCTGCGGCTTCGTGTATTCCGGGGAGGCGCGGTCGCTCATCCATACGGCGAACGAACGCATCGGCGTAGACGTGTACAAGAAGGGCATCGAGTTCTACGTCTCGTTCCTCGCCCATCTTGACCAGCTTGAAAAATGATAAAACGAACCGGGTTCGTTTTATCATTTTGGGAGAAAGGGGAATCATGGCAACCAAGACATCGGCGGTGAAGCGCGCCTCAAAGCTCGATTACGCGAGCGTTGCCTTCGCCGCGCTGCCCTTCATGGGCATGATTAGCTTCTGGCAGGTGTTCGACGGCATCGTGCCGCTCATGCTCACGAATACGTTTAACCTGGACAACGCCGCAACGGGCGTGGTCATGGCGCTCGACAACATCTTCGGCCTCTTCCTGCTGCCGCTCTTCGGCATCCTTTCGGACCGTTGCGCAAGCAAGCTCGGCCGGCGCACGCCGTTCATCATGGCGGGCTCGGTAGTTGCGGCCATCGCGGTGCCGCTCATCGCCGTGGCGAACAACATGCGCAGCTTCCCGCTGCTCATTGCCATGATTCTGCTTACGCTGCTTGCCATCTGCTCGTATCGCACCATGACGGTGGCAGTGGTTGCCGATATCACGCCGCGTCCGCTCCGTACCAAGGCGGATTCCATCGAGAAGATCGTCGGTTACGCGGGCACGGGCGTCATGCTCGTGGCAATCACGCTGCTCGTGCCCGACGTCGAGCATCCGGACTATCTGCCGCTCTTCGGCTTGCAGGCAGCGTTCATCTTGGGCTCGGCGCTCCTGTACTTCTGGCGCATCCGCGAGCCCCAGCTTGTTGAGCGCATGCATGAGAAGAGCCTCGAGATGGGCATTGAGGAGGCCCAGATTGACACCGACGACTCGCCCGAGGCGGGCGGCAAGCAGCGCATCCAGGACCCGTCGGTGCGCCTCTCCATCGCCATGATCTTGGCCGCGACGTTCTTCTACTATATGAGCTACAACGCCATGACCACGAACATCTCGCGCTATGCCGACATGTTCTTTGGCATGGCGGGCGGCAGCTATGCCATCATCAACATCGTGACCATCGCGGGCGGCCTGCTCTCGTATGTGCCCATCGCCAACCTGTCGCTCAAATACGGGCGCAAGCGCATGGCGGTCATCACGTCGTTCGTGATGGTGGCGGGCTCGGCGATCATCTGGCTTGCTCCGGGGTTCTCGCCGGCATTCTACGTGGTGTTCCTGTTCATGGGCGCTGCCCTTGGCGGCGTTGATCTGTGCGTGTATCCCATGCTGCTTGAGCTTTGCGACGCCAACAGCGTGGGGCGGTACTCTGGCTACTACTACACGGTGTCGATGGCAGCGCAGGTGGTGACGCCAATCCTTTCGGGCGTGGTCATGGACGCCGCCCCCACCATGCTCTTCGCCTACATCACGCTCATGGCGGTGTTCATGCTGGTTACGGTGGTTGCGTCGAAGCATGGCGATACGATTCTGATCGACGAGGTCGCTCGCCGCGAGGAGGCGTACGAAGAACAGCGCTAAGAGCGCCTGCAAATGAGAGATTCGCCACGTGTTGGCAATGAACATTCAACTTTTGGGCACTTCAAGCGCATCACCCGAAGTAGACCCCAGTTCGCGCCATGCGTGAACTGGGGTTTTGTCAGCCTGGAACGCCCTTTACTGGCGAGGTCGCGCTTGAAGTGCCCAAAAGTTGAAATCGGGTCGGGCCGGCCCGGCCAATCGAGCGGATCGCTCCCCCGTACGTGAGTTGGAGGCATATCCGCTTAGGTTTGGGGCGCAGGGCAAATCGGCGAGATATCGAGTGGGCGTTTTGCGGTGGCGCGTCGTGTCCGGGCGGGCAGGTATACTATGTTGGCTCCAGAGCGGGCGCGACTTCGGTTGTCGCTTTGGCTGTAGCTGCCATTTCGGTATTTGCCATCGCTTCGGCCTCAGCCGCCGCCCGCGCATCATCGCCGACACGCCGGAGGAACGCATGCCCTACGCGGTAGACATCGACTCGCTCAACCCCGCCCAGAAGGAGGCGGTCCTTACTACCGAGGGGCCGCTGCTCGTACTCGCTGGTGCCGGCTCGGGCAAGACGCGCGTGCTCACATACCGTATCGCACACCTCGTGGCAGACCTTGGCATAGCTCCTTGGCGCATCCTCGCCATCACCTTCACCAACAAGGCAGCGGCCGAGATGCGCGAGCGCTTGGGGGCGCTCCTGCCCGACGGCACGCGCGGCATGTGGGTGTGCACCTTCCACGCCATGTGCGTGCGCATGCTCCGCGAGGACGCCGATCTGCTCGGCTATACGGGGCAATTCACCATCTACGATGACGACGACTCGCGTCGCATGGTGCGCGATATCATGCAGGCGCTCGGCATCGAGCAGAAGCAGTATCCGCTCAATATGATCCGCTCGAAGATCAGCGCCGCGAAGAACGCCATGGTTGATCCCGACGAGTTCAGCCGGCGCGCATCAACCCCGCCCGAGCAGAAGGCCGCGCAGGTTTACCTCGAGCTTGAGCGGCGTCTGCGCGCGGCAAACGCCATGGATTTCGATGACCTCCTCGTGCGCGCGCTCGAGCTTTTGCGCACGCGCCCGGAGGTGCTCGAGAAGTACCAAGAGCGCTTCCGCTACATCAGCGTGGACGAATACCAGGACACGAACCACGTGCAGTACGAGATCGCGAACCTCTTGGCTGGCCGCTACCAGAATCTTATGGTCGTGGGCGACGACGACCAGTCCATCTACTCCTGGCGCGGCGCGGACATCTCAAACATCCTCGACTTCGAGCAAGATTTCCCTGCGGCGCACGTGGTCAAGCTTGAGCAGAATTACCGCTCCACGGGGCACATTCTTTCCGCGGCCAACGCAGTGGTGCGCCACAACAGCCAGCGCAAGGAGAAGCGCCTGTTCACGGCGGCGGGAGATGGCGAGAAGATCCAGGCCTACCAGGCGAGCGACGAGCGCGACGAGGGCCGTTGGATCGCAAGCGAGATCGAGAAGCTCCGCGCGGGTGGCATGAGCTACGACGACATCGCCGTGTTCTACCGCACCAACGCGCAGTCGCGTATCCTCGAAGATATGTTCCTGCGTGCCGGCGTGCCGTACAAGATCGTGGGCGGCACGCGCTTCTTCGACCGAGCGGAAATCCGCGACGTCATGGCGTATCTCAAGATGATTGTGAACCCAGCCGACGAGATGAGCGTCAAGCGCGTGATCAACACGCCGCGCCGCGGCATCGGGTCGACCTCAATCGCCAAGATCGAGGAGCTCGCGCGGGAGAACCGATGCAGCTTCTTCCAGGCATGCGAGATCGCGACCGCCGAGACCGGGCGCTTTTCCGCGAAGGTGCGCGCGGCGCTCGGTGACTTCGTGGCGATTGTGCGCGAGGGGCGCCGCATGGACGGTGAGCTGCAGCGCGTGGTCGAGGCCATTGTGGAGCAGAGCGGCCTTATGCAGGCGCTTCGTGCAGAGGGGACACCCGAGGCTGAAGGCCGTGTGGAGAACATCCAGGAATTCCTGGGCGTAGCGGCCGAGTTCGAGGAGAGCCACGACGATATCGAGGGTACGCTCGAGAGCCTTGAGGAGCTCCGTGCGGCTGGGCTGACCGTAGGGGCAGAGGAGGTTGCCGCTCCGCAGACGCCTGCGCCCGTTGCGGCCGCCGCGGCCCAGACGGCCGATGAGATCGACCGCACCTATGGAGCCCTTGCCTGCAAGGCGCTCCCGGCGCTGCTCGAGTGGCTTGCGCTCCGCAGCGACCTCGACGCACTTGCGGGCGAGACGCACGCCATCACCATGATGACCGTGCATTCGGCAAAGGGCTTGGAGTTCCCCGCGGTCTTCGTGGCCGGTTTGGAAGAGGGCATCTTCCCGCACGTGGCCGGCTTCACCGACGACCCCGCAAAGCTTGAGGAGGAGCGCCGCTTGGCCTACGTGGCCATCACGCGCGCTCGCAAGCGCTTGTTCCTCACGTACGCCGCCACGCGCCGCACCTACGGTTCCACGCAGGCCAATCCGCGCAGCCGCTTTGTGGGTGAGATTCCCGCAGCGGATATCGAGTTCTCCGGCGTGGGCTCATCCGGGTTCGAGGGCACCGGTTGGGAGAAGCGCGGCGACCGGCGCGGCACCTTCGGTTCCGGCGTGGGGTCCGACATGTACGGCGGACGCGTCTTCGGCTCTTACACGCGTTCTACCGGCGGTGCGGTGCGCCATACCAGCATTAGCCCCGACGCCGGAAGGAAGCCGTCGACGTTCGGCAGCGGCACCTCGCATCGCCAGCGCTCCACGGCGCCTGCCCCTAAGGTGGAGCAGCGCCGTCCGGATGCGGCGAAAGCAGCGGAGGTGTTCGCTCCGGGCGACACCGTGCGGCACAAGACGTTCGGTACGGGCACGGTCATCACCGCCTCGGGCGATATGATCGAAGTTAAGTTTGAGAAGACCGGGCAGGTCAAGAAGCTCATGAAGGGCTTTGCGCCCATTGTGAAGGTCGACTAGGGCATCGCTGGGGGAGTAGCGCAGCCACGGGCCGATCCGAGCAACACTGGCCACGTGGGACGACGCTGACCGACCGACGTGTCGCTGGACACGTGGGGTAACGCTGGCCGACCCTGGCAACACTGACCCATTAGGGATGCTGTCCCAACTGAGCGACGCTGCCTACCGCCCTGCTGCCGCGCTTTGCTACGCCGCCGTCGCGTGGTCTTGGGAAGTGCCCGGTGCATAGACGAGCTCAAAGAGTTCATTGAGGTCGATGGGCTCGTCTTGCTGCTCCTCGGCGGAATCCACGGGTTGCGCCTCGGCGCTCTCCGCATCGGGCGATTCCGCATCGAAGGCAAGGCGGATAAGCTCGTTGATGTTCAAGGACTCTGTGTGGGACATGACGTTCGACATGGTGCCTCCCAACGGTGGTAGATGACCTTATCTTTTCCCGTGTTGGGCTGGGGATTACCGCGCGTTGGCACATGTCACAGGCTGTTATTCAACATGAAACCAACTGTCAACATGAGGTCGTGCCGCATTTTATTGCGCGTGGGGGCGTGCGCCTACCGATGCGTGGGGGCTGTTCGCCAAAGTGTGGTGCGCGGCGATAGGGTCCCGCCGTATACTGTGCGCCTATGCAGGCAGCATGCCGGCCCGCGCCTCGAGACCTCGACGTCTTGCGACGCCGATGCCGGATTCAACGCACGGAAAGGAATCGACATGACAGAGTCCCGGAAACTGTACGTAGGCCTCGATGTGGGCGGCACGTCCGTCAAGGTCGGCCTGTTCTTGCAGGATGGCACCTTGGTCGGCAAGGGTAGCGTGCCGACACCTCCCATCGTGGACGAGGCCGGTTATAACGCGGTAACGAATGGCATCGGCCAGGTGCTTGCCGAGGCCGATGCGACCACGGCCGAGGTGCTCGGCATCGGGCTTGCCATTCCCTGCCCCGTTCCTGCCGATGGCATCATCCGCATGCAGGCGAACATTCAGATCGACGCGCCCGGCCTGGAGGCCGCGCTGCACGCATTCTGCCCGCAAGCTGCGGTGAAGTTCGTGAACGACGCGAACGCTGCGGCGATGGGCGAACTCTGGACCGGCGCGGCGAAGGGGCGCACGAGCCTCGTGTTCGTGACTATCGGTACGGGCGTTGGCGGCGGCGTGGTCATCGACGGCAAGGTCGTTGCCGGAGCCTTTGGCGCGGGTGGCGAGATCGGCCACCTGTGCATGAACCCAAGCGAGGAGCGTGCCTGCGGCTGCGGCGGCAAGGGCCATCTCGAGCAGTACGCCTCGGCAACCGGTGTTGTTTCCAATTATCTGGCTGAGTGCGAGGCGCGCGGTGTCGAACCCATCGAGCTCACCGGACCGAGCGATTCCAAGGACGTGTTCCAAGCGTGCCGCGAGGGTGATGAGGTGGCGCTTGTCGCCATGCGCACCATGGCCGATTACCTGGGGCGTGCGCTTTCGCTCATTGCCAACGTGGTCGATCCGGAGCTCTTCCTCTTGGGCGGCGGCGCGTCGGCCTCTGCCGATGTCTACCTCGAGACGCTCGTTGAGCGGTATCGCGCATACGCCATCAACGTGAATGCCGATACTCCGATCGAGGTCGCATCACTCGGCAACGATGCGGGCATCTACGGCGCCGCCTACGTGGCGTTGCAGGCCGCCGAAGCGTAGGTGAACTTGCGCTCTGCCCGGGCGAGCGATGCGCATAGCGTGCTAGGATAGGGAGCAACTGGGAAACTCGCGGGGCGCCCGCCCCGCCCTGTGCGAAGGGAAGCATACACATGAGCAAGGTTCTCGTCTTCGGACACCAGAATCCCGATAACGATGCCGTTATGTCCGCCGTGGTGTTGGCTCAGCTGCTGAACCAGGTTGAGTTCAACGGGTGCACGTACGAGGCTCGCGCGCTCGGCCCGCTGCCGGCTGAGTCCGCGAAGCTCCTCGCCGACGCCGGCCTGCCCGAGCCGATGCTGCTCGACGCCATCGAGCCCGCGGCAGAGGGCGAGGACCCGCAGCAGGTCATCCTCACCGACCACAACGAGCCCGGACAGAGTGTTGCCGGTTTGGCGAACGCCCAGATCGTGGGCGTCGTGGACCATCACCGCTTCGGCGACTTCACCACTGCCGCACCGCTGACCATCGTGGCCATGCCGTGGGGCTCCAGCTGCACCGTCGTGGCCAAGCTCTTCGAGGTGCTGGGCCAGGAGCTCACCGATACGCAGGCCAAGCTTCTGCTCTCGGCCATGATGACCGACACCCTCATGCTCAAGAGCCCCACCACCACCGATGTTGACCGTGCCACCGCCGCCAAGCTCGGCGAGCAGCTGGGCGTCGACCCGGTGAAGTTCGGCATGGAGGTCTTCCTCTCCCGCCCGTCCGGCTCCTTCACGCCCGAGCAGATGGTCGGCAACGACATCAAGCTCTTCGAAGTTGCTGGCAAGCAGCTGCTCATCGGCCAGTACGAGACGGTCGATAAGACCCGTGCCCTCGGCATGATCCCCGAGATCCGCGAGGCGATGCGCGCCTACCAGGCCCAGAAGGGCGCCGACGGCATCGTGCTGTGCATTACCGACATCATGGAGGAGGGCTCGCAGGTGCTGCTGGAGGGCGACACGGCTGCCGCTCAGAAGGGCCTTAAGATCGAGGACGTGGCCGACGGCGTCTGGTGCCCCGGCGTCCTCTCTCGCAAGAAGCAGGTGGCTGCACCCATCCTCGCTGCCAACTAAGCGGAGATAGCGCTTCTCGGTACGCAGCCGAACGGTCCAAGGCGTGCGTCGCGCGGCGACACAGTCGAACGGATCGAGGTACGGGTCGCACGATTATGCGATCAGGCAATTCAAGGGGCGAGCTGCGCGCCCGCGCAGACCCTTTCGAGGCGCTATCGCGGAGGTGCTGTGGATTCACGCGGCGGATGCTGCGGAAAAGCCCGTATTCCGGGGACAATAGAAACGATATCGGCGAGGTGCCCGATTGGCGCCTCGCCTTTTTTTGGGGCAACGTGCGCCGGGCAGAGAGCCCCTGGCGGCTACCTACAACGAACGAGAGCATGGAGGATGCTATGGCAACGGGTCATAACAGCTCCTTGCGTTTGACCATGAGGGCTGGTGAGCGCAAGGCGATTGTTGCATAGGGACGACTGGTGTTCGGCGCATGCGCCGGGCCCGTCTGCGTCCCCAGCTCAAGCCCTTGCTCGCTGCTGTGTCCGCCGCGTGTCCCGTGGCGGTTGGGAGGTCCTCATGCCCTATGTCGTTGAATTCGCTTTCATCCTGATAGGTTTTGTTCTGCTCGTTGTTGGCGCCGATAAGCTCGTGGAATCGGCGAGCAACATCGCTGCGCGCTTCGGCATGCCCGAGCGCGTTATCGGGCTGACCATCGTTGCCGTGGGCACGTCGCTGCCCGAGCTGGTGGTGAGCGTGACGTCTGGCGCGGGCGGTCACGCCGACATGGTGTTCGGCAACGTGGTGGGCAGCTGCTTGGCAAACATCCTGCTCATCTTGGGCATCTCGTCGCTCATCTCGCCTATCCCGCTGGCCCGAAGCACGCGGCGTTTCGAAATTCCCGCGAGTATCGCCTCGGTGGTGCTGCTTCTGGTGTTCGCCAATACCGGGGGTCAGATCACCGTGGTCGAGGGTGCGGCGATGCTCGCTTTCTTCGCGGCGTTCATGGTGCGTTCTGCCGTGGTCGGCACGCGGGCTAAGCGTGCGGAGGACATGAGCGATGTCGAGCCGCTTGCACTTGCCGCCACGCCAGCCGCAGATTCAGCAGGCACGCCCGGGCAGGGCCCGATGGTCGCTGCGTCGCCCGCTGCCGGCTCGGTTGCTGGGCTCGCACAGGGCTCTGTTGCCGCGCCCGCTGCCGGCTCGGCTACTGGCACGGCAGCGGTCAAGCTAGGGCAGCAGAATCTGCTGATCGATGTGCTTGTCATCGCGGTCAGCATCGTGCTGCTCAAATTCGGCGCGGACTTCGTGGTCGACAACTCGGTAATCGTGGCGAGCGGACTCGGCGTGAGCGAGCGAGTCATCGGAATCACGGTCGTGGCGCTCGGCACGTGCCTGCCAGAGCTGGTAACTGGCGTAGTTGCTGCGCTCAAGGGCAATACCGAGATTGCCGTGGGCAACGTGATCGGTTCGAACGTGGCGAACGTACTGCTGGTGATCGGCGCACCGGCCCTGTTCTCGGCGGTTCCCTACGATGCGGCGTACAATGTCGATTTCATGCTGCAGATCGTTTTCACCGCTGCGCTGCTCGCGTGCGCCTTCCATAGGCCGCGCAACCGTGTAGGGCGTATCGACGGGATCGCGTTCACGTTTCTCTATGTGGCGTATATCGTTGCCTCTCTGCTGCGATAGCGCGGGGATGGCAAGACTGAGGAGAGGGAGACACTCGATGAGTGGGCAGAAGAGTAGGCAGGGCGCTGCGGCGAAGCAGGCGCCGTTGATCAGTAGCAGGCAGCGCCGCCGCCTTGAGCGGAGGAGCATGCTTGAACGCATCACCTCAAACGGAACCATCGCGGCGGCGGTCATGATCGTGGCCGCGGTCGCGGCGGTGGCGTGCGCCAACACGGAGCTCTACGAGCCGCTGCACGAATGGTTCGCGCGCCCGGTCGTTATCGGCATAGGCGGATGGGAGTTCTCGCTCACCTTCGAGCTTTTCGTCAACGACTTTCTCATGGCGATTTTCTTCCTGCTCGTAGGCATCGAACTTAAATACGAGATGACCGTGGGCGAGCTGCGCCGGCCCCGGCAGGCCATGCTGCCCATGCTTGCCGCCGTGGGCGGCGTGGTGGTCCCCGCGTGCATCTACGCGGTCATCAACCGCGGCGGCGCCATCTACGGGTGGGCCATTCCCATGGCGACCGACATCGCGTTCGCGCTCGGCGTGCTCTCGCTTCTGGGCAGCCGTGTGCCGCCCGCGATTAAGGTGTTCTTCTCAACGCTCGCCATCGCGGACGACCTTCTGGCCATTCTTGCCATCGCGCTCTTCTACGGGCATGCCCCGAGCGCGATCTGGCTTCTTGCGGCCGCTGCCGTCACGCTGGCACTGGCGGCGCTCAACCGGCGCCGGCACTTCGGGCTCGCGCCGTACGTGACGCTCGGCCTCGTGCTGTGGTTCTGCCTCTTCCAGTCCGGAATCCATGCGACGCTCGCCGGCGTGATCTTGGCGTTCACCATCCCCGCCCGTTCCGACATCAACGCCGGCGGGCTTGTGGGCTGGCTCGAGGGAAAGCTGCCCGAGCTTGACGACACGTTCGACGACGAGGCCCATATCCTGGGGCAGCACGATTTCACCCATGCCGTCTACGGCGTTGAGCGCGTTATGCACCGCGTGACGCCGCCGCTTCAGCGCCTGGAGCACCGTATCTCGACGCCGGTCAATTTCATCATCCTGCCCATCTTCGCGTTCGTGAACGCTCAGGTGCGGCTCGTGGGCGTCGACCTGGGCGCGCTCGTGGTGGATCCCGTCGCGGTGGGCACGTACCTGGGCATGCTGCTCGGGAAGCCGCTCGGCATCTTTGGCATGACGTTCCTCATGGTGAGGACCGGGCTCGCGCAGCTGCCCGAGGGCGTGCAATGGAAGCACATCGCGGGGATCGGCATTTTGGGCGGTATCGGCTTCACGATGTCCATCCTCATCGCGGGCTTGGCGTTCACGGAGATTCCGGCGGAGCTGCTCGCGTCGAAGACGGCCATCCTTGCCGGCTCGGTATCGGCAGCAATCATCGGTCTCATCTACATGAGCATTGCGTGTCGCGAGAGGCGCTGACGGTCGTGCTGCGCGCAGCGCTGCGCGCCCATAGCGGCGTTGCGCGCCGATGCTCAGGCTTGCGAGGCGCTTCGGCTTGCGAGGCGCTTCGGCTCGTCGTGGCGCTGGCGGCCGCTGTGGTTCTATAGCCTGCCGTTGAGCGCCTCGCGCACGGTCTCGACCTGTTGAATCGCCGCGGCCACCTGCTGACGGGCCTCGCTGATCTGCATCTGGACGTACATATCGAGGAACGCGTTGTCGAAGAACATGTCGGCGAACGACATGAAGCCGCCGGTGTCGATCTGGATGCCCGAGGCCCCTTCCACGTCATGTAGCTCTTTCACGAAGATGCGCAGAGCCTCGCGGGCCGCGTCGATTTCCGTCTGCGCTTCCTGCATCTTGCTCCGCTTGATATAGGAGCTGATCGCTCCTCCGGCGAAGATGTCGAACAGGCCCCAGTTTCCTGCGGAGCCGAGGAGCTCCTGGGCTCGGTACAGGCGCGCCAACGCTACGTCGGCGGCTTCGATGGCCTCGTTGTATTCGCGCTGGATGTCGTTCATGGCTGCCTTTCTGTGGGAGAGCTCGCGCTGCGATGGCGGGGCGTTCAAACCGGCTTTGGGATGGCGGACATACAATCCGACTCTGCGATTGCTTATTCCACGGTGCCGTATACGCCGCCCCAGCCGTGAGCGGCGATTGCGGAGTTGAGCTGGTCGCAGAGCCGCTGGCGCTCGTATGATCCGGGAGGGAGCAGCGAGACGATTTCCTGGAGGTCGGCATCGAGGTCGAGGACCTCGGCTTGCATCACGAGGTCGAGCCGGTCGACGACGGTGCGCGTGGCATAGAGCCCGTCGACGAGGCTTTGCAGCTCGCCGTAGGATTCTGCCCGAAACGACGCCATGTCCATGGAATCCTCCTCATTCGTTGGTGGGCTCATTGTCCCCGTTTGCCGTGCGCCGCGCAAGATGCGGCACGGCTGTGCCCGCGGCGTTTTTGAGCGAGACTCAGGCGCAGCTGCGTTTTCGGGCATGATCCGGACGCCGGGCGCATTCGGGCGAGATTTGGACACTCGATCCGTTTTCGGGCGATAATTCGCCATCTGGGAGGCTCTGAGCGTCCAAAACTCGCCCGACAACGCTGCCAATGTCCGAAACCCGCCCGACAACGCCCGTGATGTCCAGATCTCGCCCGACAACGCCGGAGCATGCGTCGCTGCGCTGGATGGCCGGGATGCGGGCTCCCTCTTTGGCGGTGGAACGGATATTGTGTTTCGATACGCTGGCAAGCAGCGCGTTCCTCCAAGAACTCGGTATACTGTCCCGGGATAACGCAACGAACATGCGTCACGACCCGGCAAACGGGGAGACGCGGGGTGGAGGAGCGCATGCAAAACGCATACCAGAAGATGGATACCGCAGAACTCAAGGCAGCAATTGCCGAGCTCGAGCGCGAGGTCGAGGAGACGCGTGCCAAGGAGCTCAAGCTCGATATGGCGCGCGGCAAGCCGTCCCCCGAGCAGGTGAACATCTCTCGCCCCATGCTCGACATCCTGACGAGCGATGCGGACCTCATGGACGAGGGCGTCGATTGCAGCAACTACGGCTGCTTTGAGGGCATCCCCTCGGCTCGCCGTCTGGCAGGAGAGTTCATCGGCGTGCCGCCCGAGCAGACCATCGTGCTGGGTTCCTCGAGCTTGAACATCATGCAGTCCATCCTCATCCATTATTGGGAGAAGGGCGTGCCCGGCTACACGCCGTGGAGCAAGCTCGATCACGTGAAGTTCCTGTGCCCCGCCCCCGGCTACGACCGTCACTTCGGCATCACGCAGGACCTCGGCATCGAGAACGTGCCCGTGCGCATGACCGAGACGGGTCCGGACATGGACGAGGTCGAACGCCTGCTGGCTGAGGACGATTCCATCAAGGGCATGTTCTGCGTGCCCAAGTACTCCAACCCCACCGGTGTTACCTACTCTGAGGAGACGGTGCGTCGCCTGGCCACGTGCAAGGCGGCCCCGGACTTCCGCATCGTGTGGGACAACGCCTATGCCGTACACGATCTCACCGACGATGGCGACGAGCTCGCGAATATCTTCGACATCGCGCGCGAGGCGGGTAACGAGGACCGCATCCTGGGCGTGGCGTCTACCTCTAAGATCACCTTCCCGGGTGCGGGCATCGCGTTTTTCGGGTCCAGCCCTGCGAACGTGGTGGAGGTCGCCAACACCCTCAAGGTGGGCCTCATCAGCGCGAACAAGCTCAACCAGCTCATGCACACGCGTTTCCTGCCCGATCTGGATGCCGTTCACGAGCACATGCGCAAGCACGCGGAGTTCCTGCGCCCGCGCTTCGATGCGGTGGAGCGCAAGCTCTCCGAGGGTCTCGGCGGTACGGGCTGCGCCACGTGGACGCACCCCAACGGCGGCTACTTCGTCTCGTTCGATGGCCCCGAGGGCTCGGCGAAGCGCATCGCAGCGCTCTGTGCGGAGCTGGGCGTAAAGCTCACGCCGGCGGGCGCCACGTGGCCATATGGCAACGACCCGCACGATACGAACATCCGCATCGCTCCGACGTACCCGAGCGTAGATGAGCTCGAGGCCGCCCTCGACGTGCTCGTGCTTGCGACCAAGCTCGTCTCTGCGCGGCTCGCTCTCGAGGAGCGGTAGGGGCGGGGGCTTCCCGCTCGCCCGTCCGGCATGCGAAAGATTTGATGTTCCGCTTGCAGCGGCTCGGGTACGCCGTATCGTCGGTACAATGAAAGATGCTGCACAGGTGCTGCGGCACGAGCTGCTGCCATCCGTGCGGATGCATTGACTCGACCTGGCATGCGCCAGAACGTTGGGAGCTACCATGGACCTGACCATCACCACGAACGCTTCGCCCGAGCGCTATACCATCGGCGTCACCGGCGAAGTGGACATCTCGAACGCCTCCAAGCTGCGCGATGCGATCGATCTTGCACTCGAGCAGCCCACCGAGGCCATCCAGCTCGATTTTGAGCACGTTGCCTACATCGACTCGACCGGCGTGGGCGTGCTCGTGGGTGCGGCGCATCATGCGGCGGAGCGCGGCCGCGGCTTCTCGGTCGTGAATGCCCAGCCGGGGGTCATGCGCGTGGCCCAGCTGCTCGGCGTTGACGCGGAGATTTCTATTACCGCTCTGTAAGGGCTTTGTTCGGAGCCGCCTTCCTAGGGAGGGCGGCGCTATACTTTTGCGGTTATGCGCCGCGGTGCCGTGCATGGCGGGGCGCCAGCTTGCCATGCGCCGCTATGAATCGAAATCCAGGAGGTTCTTGTGTTCGGAATCGGGCAGACCGAGCTCATCATCATCGTGGTCTTCGCCTTCCTGCTCTTCGGGCCGGATAAGCTTCCGCAGATGGGCCGTACCATCGGGCGTGCTCTCCGCCAGTTCCGGGAGACGCAGGAGAAGGTGACGTCCGTCGTCCAGTCCGAGGTCATCGACCCCATGGCGGCTGCCGCCAACGCGCCCGCCACGTCGAAGAAGGCCGCAGTGGCCGACGAGGACGCCGATGCCGACGCTCCCGCCGCCAGCGATGGCGCCGACCTCGCAACGGCTAAGGCCGCCGAGGCGCGGAAGGAGACGTTCGCGGAGCGCCGCGCCCGCCTAGCCGCCGAGAAGGCCGCTCGCGAGGCCGAGGCAGCAGATGCCGAGGGTTCTGCGGCCACCGCAGAGTCGGGCGCCAGCGCTGAGGGTGCGGTTTCTGGATCTTCGGTCGAACCTGCGGGCGATGCTTCGGGCGATCGCACTGAGGCAGGCGAGAGCAGCGCGGCGGACGGCCAGTCTGCCGACGCGGCGGCCGAAGAGGACCCCCAGGACACCGTCGCGAGCCTGTATGCTCGCCGACCGCGCAAGCATAGGGCTGCCGAGGCAGAGGACGCCCCGGGTGACGAGGCCCCCGCAGCGAGCGACGAGGCCCCCACGGCGGACGACGCCCACGCCCCCGCAGCGGCTTCCGCCGCATCGACCGAGACCGAGAAGGGAGGCGAGCAGTAATGCCCGTCGGACCCGCACGCATGCCGCTTCTCGACCATCTGGGAGAGCTGCGGCGTCGTCTGACCATCGTGATCGTAACCATCATCGCGGCGACCGTGGTGTTCTACTTCGCCGCGCCTACGGTGATCGACGTGCTCACCGACCCGATCGCCCCCTTCGTAGACGGCGAATTCTATGTCATGAGCGCGCTCGGCGGTTTCTCGCTGCGCTTCTCCATCGCGCTCAAGACCGCCTGCGTGGTCTGCGTGCCCATGATTTTGTGGCAGATCCTCGGCTTCTTCCTCCCTGCGCTCAAGCCCAACGAGCGCAAATGGGTCGTCCCGACGCTTTTCATCGCTACAGCGCTGTTCTTCGTGGGCGCGGTGTTCTGCTACTTCTTCATCGTGCCGCCCGGATTCGAATGGCTCATCAACGAGACGAACTCCATCGCTACGGCGTTCGCGGATCTTGAGAACTACCTCAATATCGAGGTGCTCCTCATGATCGGTTTCGGCGTGGCGTTCGAGCTGCCGCTCTTCGTCTTCTACCTCGCCGTGTTCCACATCGTCCCGTACGTGACCTTCCGTGCTGCCTGGCGCTACATCTACGTTGCCATGGCCGTGATCGCGGCAACGGTCACGCCGGACGCCAACCCCGTCACCATGATCTTCATGTATGCGGTACTGCTCTCGCTCTATGAGATTTCGCTCTTCATAACGAGGTTCGTCATCATCGCGCGCGAGGGCAAGGCGGGGCTCAAGGGCAGCCGCGTGGGCTTCTTCTCCGACGAGGATGACGAGGAGTAGCGAGACGCCATGCACGAGCTGGGCATCGTCTCGGGCATATTGGAAACGGTCACAGCCGCCGCGCGCGAGGCAGGCGCTTCGCGGGTGGTGGCTGTCGCGCTTCGCATAGGCGACCTGCGCGAGGTGGTGCCCGAGTCGCTCGATTTTGCCTGGGAGGTCTTGACCGAGGAAGACCCGGTAACCTGTGGCTGCAAGCTCGAGGTCGAGGAGATTCATCCTCGGAGCCGGTGCCTGACTTGCGGCGAGGAGTTCGACCACGATCGCTTTCATGTCCGTTGCCCGGCATGCGGCGGCCGCGATACCCACCTGCTGCGCGGTCGTGAGCTCGATCTGGTATCCATGGAGGTTGAGAGCTAGCTAGATGAGACAGTTTCACCCGGTACAACTGTCTCATTCGATAAGGAGCGATGATATGGCAGAGCAGACGATTGCCTTGGAGCAGCCCATCCTCTCGCGCAACGAGCGGCTCGCCACCGAGCTGCGTGACCGGTTCGCGCGCACGGGCACCTATGTGGTCAACGTGCTCTCGAGTCCCGGATCGGGAAAGACGAGCACCATTCTTGCCACGAACGAGCGCTTGGCGGCCCGCGGGCTGCGCTGCGCTGTCATCGAGGGCGATATCGCCTCCGACGTGGACGCCGTGCGCATGAAAGAGGCCGGCATGCCCGCCATCCAGATCAACACGGGCGGTCTTTGCCATCTCGAGGGAAACATGATCGGGCAGGCGGTCGATGCGTTCGACGATGCCGTGGGGCTCGATGCCATCGACGTGATTTTTATCGAGAACGTGGGAAATCTTGTGTGCCCGGTCGACTTCGATTTGGGCGAGAACCTCTCCATCATGATCCTCTCGGTACCGGAGGGCGACGACAAGCCGCTCAAGTACCCGGGCATCTTTCAGCACGCGGGGGCATTGCTGCTTAACAAGGTCGACGTGGCCCCCGCCTTCGATTTCGACTTCGATGCCTACGGCTCGACGCTCGACGACCTTAACCCAACTGCGCCGCGGTTCGAGGTGAGCGCAACGCGGGGACAGGGTATGGACGCTTGGTGCGACTGGCTTGCCGAAGAGATCGAGGCCGCTCGCACGTCGCAGGCGTGACCCTGCCCGGGGGGGGCGTGTGCCGTGGTGCAACGCGGCGGCGCTAACCGAGGCTGCTTTCCTTATGAAAAGAATTAAAATGGCAGTTCAGGAGCATCGCAACTAAAAGTTGCGTAAATTCCTACCAGACTTTCTGGCGTGCGACCGCCGTCTTTCGTACGGTGGGGTCAACGGTACCGGTGCCGGGAAGGTCAGGCGTTCGCAACGCGAGGTTGGAGAACCATGAATGTCAAGATAGCCCAACGTCTAGCGGAGCTCAGGCGCGCAAGGGGGTACAGCCAGGAGTCGCTTGCGCGCGAACTCGGCTTGTCGCGGCAGGCCGTTTCCAAGTGGGAGCGCGCGGAGAGCTCGCCCGATACCGAGAACCTGATTGCCTTGGCGCGCCTTTACGGCGTGAGCCTTGATGAGCTGCTTCGGGTGGACGAAGAGATCGAGGACGACGTTGCCTTCGAGCGCGCGGAACGTTCAGGCGAGGTGCGCGTGGAAGAAGAGCTCGGCGCGCAGCGCGCACGTGCAGAACAGGCAACACAGGCAGCCACGGCTGCAGCGGAGGCGAGCAAGGCGGCTGCCGAGGCAGCGCAGGCAGCCACGCGTGCGAGCGAGCGCGTGGCGCAGGCTGCCGAGGGCACGGGCCGCGGGCACGCTAAAGGGGCGTGGCGTTCGTTCCCGTACGGCATCCTCATGATCCCCCTCTGGTTCGTGCTTACCATCATGGGAGCCGCGCCCTTCTCGTTCTTGGTGTTCTTTACCATCCCGCTCTATCGCTGGATCGCGAACATCATGGACGCTGCAGAGCAGCGTGAGCGCCTGCGCGGTGAAGACGAAGGGAGGAAGTAGGCATGAAGAGCTTCGATCGCCTCACGAAAGCCGAGAAGGCCAAGGTCATCGCGGCGGCTGTTGTGATTGCACTGCTCATGGGGTTCCCGCTCATGGTCGCGCTTACCCGTAGGACAACTTCCAGCCGCCTGCCCTCTATCGATCTTCCGGTCATCGGATCGGTCGGCGGGGAAACCACGGTACTCGACGAGCCCATCGACGAGCGCGCGTCGTTCGACGGTGACAAGGTAAAGGGGCTCGATGTAACGTGGAATGGGGGAGAGGTGAGGCTGGTTCGCGGAACGGGCGACGACGTCGTGGTGCGGGCGCGGCTCGGTGCGGGCACGTATGACATGGATCCGCGCCATTCCTCCATCTCGCTCGACGAGAGCACAGGTATGCTCATCGTTGACGACGGGCTTCCCGAAAGCAATAACGGGCTCGAGTACCCAGCATTTGCACTCACGATCGAGCTTCCCGAGGGGCTGTCGCTCTCGTCGGTCGATCTTTCGGGCACGTCGGCCAGCATGGGTCTCGACCAAGTCGTTTGCGACCATCTCATCGTATCTACCGTAAGCTCAGGCATCACGGTGCAAGGGCTCGACGCTGGCCGTGCTGAGGTTGCCTCGATCAGCGGGCCGGTTTCGTTCGATGGAGCGGTGACGACCGATCTTTCCGTTACGAGCGTTTCGGGGGCACTCGATGTAACGCTTGCTGGTGGTTTGCCGCCGCAGACGGCGCTTGATTCGACGAGCGGGTCTATAACGCTGGATGTTCCGGATGACGCCGGCTTCACGCTCACGAGCGATCGCGTGTCGGGCGGGTTCGCGTGCGAGCTTGGAGAGTTGGCGGAACGTGACGAGCCGGGATCGCTCAGCGCGCAGGTGGTCAACGGTGATGGTTCGGCGCAGATTACGGCCGATTCCATCAGCGGCTCCGTGCGCGTGAAGTAGGTTGGAGAGGGCAGCAGACGCTCGTGATTTCGAGTGCCTGCGGCTGCGAGCGTCTGTTGCTTTGTACGCCTAAAACCCTGCTTCTGTTCAGTTTTCGTTCAGCTTTTGTTCATCTATTCCCGCAGGTAAAACGCCATTTTTAGGCAATGATGTGGCATACTGTGAGTGTCGGTAGAGTCCGTTCGCGGGCGGCGCTTCTGATTGGATGCGCGATCATGCGGTCGCATTACAAGGAGGCGAGGCCTATGGACATGTCACTCGATATGCTCATCAAGATTTTGAAGGCAACGTACTACACCGTGCTGCTGGCAACAGCAGTTGGCAGAGCCCGAAAAGAGTATTCGCGATGGCGGATGACGAGACGGAAAAAATGAAGTGGGCTAGCGGCAACTAGCCCACAACAACCGTAGCGCCGCCCGTAAGTAGGTACGGGCTCTGCCGCTAGTAGTAGTGTACCCCGTTGCGAAGGCTTGTGTATGAACAGCTTGCGAATATTTCCTGCGGGAATGGCGCTATGTGCGGTGTGCGGTTTTGCCGTTTCAACTCCCTGTTTACGGGCAGATTATTCTGCCGCGCTCTCATCGTTCACGGGTAGGATATTGCAAAAAAGAGGGGGCATAAAAAAGTGGGATTCATCGAAATCATGCCCGTTTTCGAAGGGCGTTTCTTGATTGGGTAGGTTGCTGCCAGGCAGCTCCGCGCACTCTCAACGCCGCTCGCCGGTGAGGTTTTCGTAAACTCAGGGCAACTCGCGTATACTGTCCCGCTAGAACAGGCAAAACCGAGGTGCGGTGCGCGCACCGCGTATTCCGCTGAGCCCGCGCCGTCGCAACCACGTAACTACAAGAGGTCCGACCTTGAAACTCGTCATCGCAGAGAAGAACATCGCCGCTCAAAAGATCGCCCAGCTTCTGGCCGATGGAAAGCCAAAGACCGACAAGGTATATAACACGCAGGTATACCGCTTTACCGTGCAGGGCGAGGATTGGGTTTCCATGGGCCTCGCCGGCCACATTCTTGCCCCCGACTTCCCCGATGAGGTTCTTTTCGATAAGAAGCAAGGCTGGTACAGCGTAACGGAAGACGGGGAGGTCCTCCCCGCCGACGTACCCGACGGGCTCGCGCGCCCGCCGTACGACACCAAGCGCAAGCCGTTCCTTGCCAACGGCATCAACATCAAGGGCTGGAAGGTCGAGAGCTTGCCGTATCTCACGTGGGCGCCCATTATCAAAAAGCCCGCGGAGAAGGAGATTATCCGCGTGCTCAAAAACCTTGCAAAAAAGGCCGATCACGTAATCATCGCCACGGACTTCGACCGTGAGGGCGAGCTCATCGGCTCGGACGCCCTCAATTGCGTGCGCGAGGTGGCGCCCGATGTTCCCACGAGTCGCGCCCGCTATTCCGCCCTCATCAAGGGCGAGGTCACGGCGGCCTTCGATAACCTGGTGAGTTTGGACCAAGATCTTGCCGATGCGGGCGAGAGCCGTCAATACATCGACCTCATCTGGGGTGCGGTGCTCACCCGCTATCTCACGCTCGCGCGCTTCGGGGGTTTTGGCAACGTGCGCAGCGCTGGTCGCGTGCAGACCCCCACGCTTGCCCTCGTGGTAGAGCGCGAGCGCGAGCGCATGGCCTTCGTGCCCGAGGATTACTGGCAAATCCGGGGTGTCGGCGCAGCGCAGGGCCAGCCCGAGACCGCGTTCAAGATGAGCCACGCCACGGCGCGCTTCACCGATAAGGCCGCTGCCGAGACCGCGTTCTCGCATGTCGATGGTGCAACGACGGGGACCATCACGGCTGTATCAAAGCGCTCTCGCAAGCAACAGCCGCCCACGCCCTTCAACACCACGAGCCTTCAGGCTGCCGCTGCTGCCGAGGGCATCAGTCCTGCGCGTACCATGCGTATCGCCGAGAGCCTCTACATGGCGGGCTTCATCAGCTATCCGCGCGTAGACAACACCGTTTATCCGCGCACGCTCGACATCGCCGGCATCGTGGGCGGCCTCTCGTCTAACAGCCCGGCGCTGCGCCCGGTGTGCCAGAAGGTGCTTGCCGGCCCCATGAAGCCCACGCGCGGCAAGACCGAGACCACCGACCATCCCCCCATCCATCCCACGGGCCAAGGCGACCCCGAGACGCTCGACGGCGGGCAGAAGAAGCTCTACATGCTTATTGCGAGGCGCTTCCTCGCCACGCTCATGGGTCCGGCGACCATCGAGAACACGAAGCTTTCCATCGATGTGTCGGGCGAGCCCTTCACGGCTTCGGGCGATGTTCTGGTGGATGCGGGCTTCCGCGAGGCGTACCCGTACGGCCTCAAGCGCGACGAGCAGTTGCCGCCGCTTGCAGAGGGCGACGCGATCGATGTCTCTGATACCAAGCTCGAGGCCAAGCAGACCGAGCCGCCCGCTCGCTACAGCCAGGGTCGGCTCGTGCAGGAGATGGAGAAGCGCGGCCTTGGCACCAAATCGACCCGTGCGAGCATCATCGAGCGCCTCTACCAGGTGCGCTACCTCAAGAACGATCCCATCGAGCCCAGCCAGCTCGGCATGGCCATCGTGGACGCGCTCCACGAGTTCGCTCCCCGCATCACCACGCCCGAGATGACCTCGGAGCTCGAAGACGACATGACACACGTTGCTGCGGGCGCCGATACCCAAGAGCACGTGGTCGAGCATTCGCGCGCGCTGCTCGCCGGCATGCTCGATACGCTCATCGCGCACAAGGACGATCTAGGCGAGGCCATCGCCGACGCGGTGACGGCCGACGCGAAGGTGGGCACGTGCCCCAAGTGCGGCAAGGACCTTGTGATGAAAACGAGCGCCAAGACGCGCGGGAGCTTTATCGGGTGCATGGGCTGGCCGGAGTGCGACGTGACCTATCCGGTGCCGAGCGGCGTGAAGGTCTCGCCGATCGAGGGCGAGGGGGCGGTGTGTCCCGAGTGCGGCGCTCCGCGCATCAAGTGCCAACCGTTCAGGCAGAAGGCCTACGAGGTTTGCGTGAACCCCAAGTGCCCCACCAATTTCGAGCCCGATCTGGTGGTGGGGGAGTGCCGCGTATGCGCCGAGGCCGGTCGCCACGGAGAGCTGGTCGCGCATAAGAGCGAGCGATCTGGCAAGCGATTCATCCGCTGCACGAACTACGACGAATGTGGTGTGAGCTACCCGCTGCCGGCACGCGGCAAGCTTGAGGCCACGGGCGAGGTGTGCGAGCACTGCGGCGCGCCCGTCGTCGTGGTTCAGACGGCACGCGGCCCATGGCGTATCTGCGTGAACATGGACTGCCCAGGCAAGGAGAAGAAGCCGGCGCGCGGTCGCGGGGCGCGCGGCGCGGCCAAGGGCGGTTCTGCCAAGGGCGGTACGCGCAAGAGCGCGGCCAAGCCGGGCGCCAAGAAGACGGCGGCGAAGAAAACAACCAAGTAGCAGGGGCTGCGCATAGCACCGAAGCGGTGCTGCCAATCGGGGTCCTTTTGGTGCGGCTGCGCCAAGGCTTCCCGTGCCGTGGTTCGCGTATCATGTACGTATCTTGCGAATAACGGCGGGAGGGTGCGATGTTCTGCACGAATTGCGGCAGCAAATTGCCGGACGATGTGAAGTTTTGCACGCAATGCGGCGCTCCGGTGGCCAAGGTGATTCCACGCAGCGATCTCGAGCAGGGGCAGCAGGCCGGGCGGGAGAGCGTTGGGGCACAGCCAATGGCCGGGCATGAAGCGCAGGAGGCTCCGGTTGCCGGATCGGTCCACGATGCGACCATCGGGGAGTCGCCAGACGGGGAGCCCCAGGTCGAGCACGCTGCCTCGCCGCTGGCAGAAGAGCCCGCGGAAGGGCCTGACGGGGCACCGCTTGGTGCCGATGTCGCGGGCGATGAGCCGACAACGGTTCTTTCCGCCGACGAGGCGGGCGCTGCAGACGCCGCGAGCGAGGACGAAATGAGCGCGCTTGCCATCGGCGGCGCAAGCGAAGACGAGACGACCGCCTTCGCCCCCGATGCCGTCGCTGCGGAGGGTGCCGCGAGCGAGCTGCCGAACGGCACCATCCTTCTCGGTGCCGACGATGCCCCGGCGCCCGGCGAGGACGTTGCCCCCAACGACGAGCGCACCACGGTGCTTGCGCCCTCGCCCGATCCCGACGAAGCAGAGCGCGCCGCTGCTGCAGCCGATGCCGCGGCTGCCGAGGACGCCCTGTGGTCCGAGCCGCCGCAGGACGAGGCGACCACGGTGCTCGGTGGTGGCGTTGCCGGCCAACCTTCCAGCCAGGAGGCCGCGCCCCGGCAGGTCTCGTGGCGACAGCCCGCGCAGGATGCGGCTGCTCAACAGGCTGCCCGGCAGCCCGCGTCCACCCAGCCCGCGCCCGATCAACCCGCGCCCGCCCCCGGCGCAGAGCCCCGCAAGAAAAAGCCCGTGGCGCTCATCGCGGGCATCGCGGTGCTGGCGCTCGCGGCCGTCGTGGCACTGTGCGTGTTCGTCGTGCCGCGTTTTCTGGATGCCGCAGGCCCAACTGTGACCTACGGCCAGACGGACCCGGTGCAGTGCTCGGTGGTTACGCGCATTCGCCCGCGCGACGCCGAGGGCAACGAGCTCACCTCGTATGTCGTGAGCCTTGTCGAGCGCACGGCCGACCGCCAGGATCGCACGAGCGCAGACGACGGCATCGCCGATGCCGTGGCGCAGATTCGCGTAACGGGCAACAACGGCTTTACCATGGAGGACTTCGGCGACGATATCGCGGATGGCGACTACTATCTCGTTATCGAGTCCTCGGATTCTTCGGATGATAGCTCGAGCGACCAGCGCATTCCCATCCATTATGAGCACGATAACCCCGACGCCGATTCGGAGGTTGTGGTCACGCCGCCCGCACCTGAATCCGATGAGTCCGCTTCAGGCGGTGAGGGCCAGGAGAGCGGGGATGCTCAGGGCGAGTCCGAGTTTACCGAAGAGCAGCTCGCCTACGCGCACTACTACCTGAAGTGCCAGGAGCTCATCAACACCTATGGCCCCGCGGGCACGACAGATCTCTACGACGGCCAGATGACGGCCATGACGGGGCTCGCCCTCGCGCAGCTCATCGACTTTGATGGCGATGGCCTGAACGAGCTCCTCGTCTCATATAACGCTGTGGAGATCGGCACGGATGCCGCGAGCGCCGACGAGGTCTACCCCGTTGAGGTCTGGGACTATCAAGACGGCGAGCTCGTGCAAGTCTACGAGGGCAATGCTCCGTACACGAACGGCGGTGCATACTTCCTCGACCTCTACGAGTACAACGACCTGCCGGTAATCTGCGCTGTGTGGTACGACATGCAGGTTGATAACGCGAGCCTGGTCGACGAATACACGGGCTACTTCTCGCAGGTGAGCGAGACGCTCGATGCGATCGCCGTACGCGATTCGTTCTTCAATTACGACACTGGTGAGAATTCCGTGACCTACACGCTCGACGGGGAGAGCGCTACCGAGGAGGAGTGGAACGACTTCGAGGGCGACCTTGACCACACGACCCATTACGACCTCGCGCTCTTCAACAACGCCGTCGAGGCGGAATCCATGGACGACGATGAGTGCGATGTGCTCTATGGCGAGGACTTGCGTGCGGCGACCGAGGATACGTTCGCGGAGCTCCAAGAGGGTGCAGGCGATGCTCTCGAGGCCGTTGAGGCAGAAACGGAAGACGCTGCCTATGCATACGATATCGTTGAGCAAGACGTGACCTATACCTCTTCGCAGGGCGAGGGAACCGAATGGGAGGCGACCTCGACGTGGTGCTACCCGCAGTTCACGCTGGCAGACGGTTCCACGACCCCGGCGCTCGATTCGCTGAATGCCCAACTTAAGGAATCGTTTGACGAGGACGTCGCCAACGCGCAATCGTGGACGTTCGAATCGGGCGAGGTACAGATACAGGTGCACCGCGATACCGTGACGTACCACGAGGGAACGATTGTGTGCGTGCGGAGCGATCGAAGCGGCTTTACCGGCGGCGCGCACGGCACCGAGAGCGTGACGGGCACGTTCTACGATTTGGACACGGGCCAGCAGGTGGGGATCGAGACGGCGACGGGCGTTTCGCTCGATGAGCTGAAGAGCGCTGCGGTGAGCGCGGTGCTCGATTACGTTGCCGCGCAGCCCAATGGCACGCTGAGCACCGATGAGGAATCGCTCAACACCCTCATCGATGAGGAACGGTTCTACGCGGACGAGAACGGTATCGTCGTGGCGCTGTGGCCGTACGAGATCGGCAGCTATGCGGACGGCGTGCAACTCGTCTATGTGCACGCGTTCGAGGATGACTCAATCGTGGGCACGAACGCGGGCTCCTTTGAGTGGGGGAATTGATGGCGGAGGAGATTGTCGAGCCAACCGGGCCTGCGGTCGCTGAGGCCCTTTGCGCGAGCGGGGGGCCGTCGGGCGTGGAACCGCTGGCTGCAGGGCCGCTGGCAGTAGAGCCGCCGGCTGCAGAGCCGCCGACAGCAGCGAGTTTTCCGGAGAATCCTGCCGCGCCCCGCTTCATCACGCTTGAGGGCATCGATGGGTGCGGTAAATCCACGCAGGCGAAGCTTCTGGCTGAGGACCTCGAGTGCGCCGGCTACGACGTGCTGCTTCTGCGTGAGCCGGGTGGCGTGACCATATCGGAGAAAATCCGCGAGCTCCTGCTCGATCCGGCGCATGCGGCGATGAGCGACACCTGCGAGCTCCTGCTGTACGAGGCGGCGCGCGCCCAGCTCGTTCACGAGGTGGTTGCTCCCGCTCTTGCTCAGGGGCGCATCGTTGTGTGTGACCGCTTCTATGATTCCACGACCGCCTACCAGGGCTATGCCAACGGGATGGATCTCGGTGCGGTGCAGCGGGCCAACGCGCTCGCCGTTGGTGCATGCCACCCGG
>LBJMC04202__coassemble_145_pt1 | contig 80444 bp, 60 predicted proteins | sample LBJMC04202__metabat2_low_PE_040 | metagenome-assembled genome bin LBJMC04202 | reverse complement strand
TCTTGTGCTTCTCTGTCCAAACTGTCATACGGCTTTTGATAAAAACCATGCATTTACTCCAGATGAAGTGCTTAGCTGGAAAAAAATACGCCAAGATGAAATCGAGCAGTTCTTTGGAGAGAAGTGCGATTCTTTTGACGATCTTAAATCGCGTGTCGTTCCCTTGCTTTTGGAGAATCAAGAAATCTTTAACAAATACTTTCTTTGCGGAAGACGTGACCTTTGGGATTCGTTTGAATGCGTTATTCTTTCAAACAACAGAAAATTAAAAACTCTTTTTTCGGCTAATTTATATTTACTGCAGAGTAACGATAATCCTGAGTACTCGAATCAGAGCGCGGTAATTAGGTTTATAAGACATGCAGATGAATTTGAGTTAACGAGGCAATCTGGCTATAGGATTAGAAGCTTTATTTTCCCTCCAGAAATTAATTCCATGTTCGGCATCAAGCCCATTGATGACAAAGTTATTCCGTCAACAGAATCATTAGAGGCTTTATTCGTTGAGCTGATTGACCGCAACCTGTTGGTTGATGTTAATCTAGATTCAAGCAGGCCCTCATTTACAATAGAAGACGGTGATGAGACTTCTAAGATTTATTTGTCGGATTCTCCACGGTTGCGTCAGTTGTACCATCAATATGATTGCTTCAGAGGCATCGGGGTGCGTCTCGATAGCTTGCTTTTTGCGTACGGCTACATTCGAAAGCAAGGAGTGGATTTCATCATTCCGAACCTGAGATGCTTATCAAAGATATTAGTTCAAGAAGTGTTAGTCATTTTTGTTTATAAGTACTGTTTTAGTAGGGCCGATTTGCTTGTTCTTAATCCGGATGAGGGGAGTGTGGTTGTAAACTTACACAACTGGAATGGAATGTTATGCATTACATCGGAGGCAACTGAGCTGGCGGATGACATGGGCGTAACGCTTCTTACCATGGATGGTTTCTATGACTTTATTCGAGGCTTCAAAAGGAATCGACGACTTTCTAATTAATCACCTTTCCTCAAAAGATATATTATTCAGACCCTTTGACCATGTATTCCTATTCGGCTCTGCTCTTTATGATGATTTGAATTGCAATGATGTTGACCTGTTGCTTATTTATCACTCAAACCTTTCCGAAATAATTGACTTACTGAGGGATATTTCATCGGAACTTCAGCTTGAGCTTGGAACGCCGGTTGATCTTACAATTCTAAGCGAAAGAGAAGAACAAGAGATTTCGTTTCTGGAACACTTGCAAGCGCCTTACCTTCGGATTAAGTGACCCGATTTGGAAAACGTGGGGCGGGTAAATAGCACGCTGTATATTGAATGAAAGTTTTGTTATGGAGCGCCGTCAAGATTTCATTTTCCAATCTTGTGGCAACGCGAAGAGAGCGTACGCGAACTTTCCAAGCTCTCGTGTCATAATCATTTAAGGAGCAATTATTTTTAAAAATCTATACCGATTTTCGTCAATTGCTTCGATTTGCTCGCACCGATTACTCGGTAATTCCCTTCTATTCGATCTCAGCATGCAGACATATCTGCACGGCACGGCCAATGGTTCGTCCAAAGCGACGGAAAAGCCCTTATAGTCGGTAATTTGCCCGACAATTCCATTAAGGGTCTTACCATCTAATTCTTCTGAAGCCTTCTTGTTCATTAGATCGTAGATTGAATCGCCAACAGAATATGCTGGGTGCGTGTAACGCCCTGCTACATTGTTCGAAAAAAATTGATGTACAAGCTCTTTTGCATAAGATTCCGCCGATTTGTCGCCCTGTGACAGCCCTTGTAAGTACTCATTTCTCTCAATCTCGTTCAGGGAGTCCGTAAGGGGCTGTCCAACAAGATCCTCTCCAAGGTAGCTGCCTACGGCAGCAAAAGCTGAAAGCTGCATGTTCCCTTCTAATAGTTCGGATGCGTGCTTCTTGAGATAGCAGGCAATTGCCTCGAGCAAATCTTTTGGAAAGGCATCAAAATTACTGCCAGCGATAATCCGTCCTAAATCAGGTGTTAGCGTATACAATCTCTCAGACAGCACTTTCAAAACCAAATTTGCCAACACTGTACCGTTCATACGGAGCTTAACTTCATTAACTGCTCTCAGCCATTCATGCCGGCATTTGGAGAATAGCGTCAAGTCCGAGGAAACGTAATCTTCTATATTTGAAAAGACTCCATCGGAGAAGTAAGGGGCAGCCTGCTTGGCGAGCGCACACCTCATTACTGGAATGCGTACAGTGATCCCTTTACCTGAAAGCATCCAAAGGTCATCAGCGTTTGTCTTCAATACGTTTGAAAGGCCAATTTCACCATTGTTGAATTGTGCTGTGAACTCCGATGCTTCACCTGCAAGTGCAAGTAGCTTGACCCCTTCGTAGGCAAGGTCACCATCCGAATATATCTCTGAATAATCCAGTAACGCGTGGGCAATCAAAATTCGGCTGTAATTTAAACTAGCTATACTCCCATAGAGCACGGCGACGAAAGCGTAAGAGGCAAAATCGTTGAGGACCGAGGATAACCCGCTTTCAAAGATAATCGAACCTTCTTTACGAGTGCGATAGTCCCGTTTAGTTTTCAAGGTCTGGCTTAATGCGCTGTTGGAAAAATGCTCTGCGGGTGGAAACAGTGCGGGGACTTTCAGCTCCTCAATCTGCTTTTGAGCGTCGAGGCTTGCCTTCCAGTCCCCTTCGGCAACCCATCCTGTAAGGTTTCTGATATCGATAAGGCAGTTTCCATAGAGCCATGAGTCCTGATTGGGCAGAGACTCGCAAGCCTGTCGCTCGTGTGCAAGCGCTTGATTGTAGTCATTGTTAATAAAGCATTCGAGCGCCTTAAGCCTGCTATCGAGAACGTCGCTCGATATCTCAGCATTTTCCATTGCCAAGTGAATGGTACGAACGAAAGGTTTTATGGAAAATTGCTCTCCTTTTAGCAACCACGTGACAATCGAGTTGCCTAAGGCTTCGAGATACGGATTTGGGCATTTCTGGCTTTGTCGGTTAGCTTCGTATCCGAAGTTTTTGACCAACAAGGTTGCTGCGTCGCCAAAAGCTATAAGAGATGTCTTGGGGAGGGAGTACCTTGCTGAATCTCGCTCAACCACGTCAGTCAATCGCTCATTCTGCCACCGGGAAATCCTCTCGTTGACTAAGTCTACGACAACATTATTGATCTGTCCGAACGTTTCCTGAGCAAGGTCTTGGGTGGTCGTAGCTTGAGCCTTGTAATACGTGCAGTAGTCCCTATCCTGGATAAAGCTAATGAGCTTATCTGTTGCAGAGTCTCGCTTATCTCCGATAAGGATTAGAACCAAGGGTTTGCCGCAATCAATAGCGTGGCGGATTTCTTCTTCCGTGCCCCTCCTGAGCTCCTGGCGAATAGCGGAGACGACTATTCCGGAGCGCTCGATTCGACCCAAATAGTAGTTTCTTGAACGTTCGATACTTGCATGATTTTCGATCTCAAATGGATTGAAAAGTGGTGATTGCCTCAGCAGTTTATCAAGTTCATCGCGATACGAAGACCATGAAAAGTCTTCCTCATCTCTCATGGATGAGCTGATAAAGAGGTCAATTTGATCATGGGGATAGCTCAGGCTGTTGGCAAGATCATTTTTTATAGAGCTGCTAGCGGTTGATGGTTCTATACCTGCGCTCATCATCCATCCTGTCTCAAGGAAAACAACTCAACTATATCATTGGCCCAAAATAGCCTACGTCTGATGCCGGGTTTTAGGTTGAATTAGATAAAAAACTAACCCCAGCTTTCTTTAGCGCTTTCCACTTGCCATCAAGATCGTTCACGTTAAGTGCTTCGTATACAAAAAGCCAGTTTGAATCGAAGTCCTCGGCATTTTGAGATAGGGCGAGCGCATCGTCATAAAGGGCTTTTACCCCTCCTGCATCATTTTTCTTTTTGAAGAACCAGTAGGCAAAGAGCTTGAACAAACAGTCATCAGAGCGAAGGGCGTCGTCACAAAGCGTGCTTGGCAAAGTCCCGTTATATTTTGCTGCAAAGTAGCAGCTATATGCACAAGTCAAATTATCACGTTGGCCTATAGCTTGTGAATAGAGAATAGGTATGAACGAAGTGATATCTAGGAGGTTCATTCCGCGCTGAAATACTTGTTGCTCTGCATGTGGAATCAGATAGGGGTGCAAAAACAGCAAATGTGTTGACATCTCAAAATAGTAAAGCTTCGCTCTATATTCCATGTGTTCTGTCAGTTTGGCTAGCACTTTCATGGCATAAAGTATAATTGCGCAGTTGTTATCAAGCTCGAGTGTCATGCCAATTGCTTCGTCGAAATAATGGACAACATCGTTAAGCCTTATCGTTTTGCTCTGCGGGCGCAGAAGTTGGAGTCTCCTTACCCAATCAGTCGATAGGGTTGTGGGGAGCTTTGCTATCGACGTTTTCTTTTCATTCAAAGAGAGGTCGTAGGCCCTTAGTGCTTCCGTGATATCGAGAATGAAGCGCTCTGCCTCTTCATATGATTCCGTATAGCAGGTGTAATCATCGATATGATGGAGAAATCTATAATCTGCATCCTTCATCAGCAGGGCTTCATCGACCCGAGCCAAAATGATTTCCGATAGCGAGTTTGAGGCGTGCGGACCTATAAGCAAGCCATGCGTCTGGCGATTCGTGCAGAGTTGGGAAAAACGATCTATATCGTGCGACCATTGACAAATCTTTCCCTGAGCATTTTTCTTGGCTTGGTCCTTTTCAATCAGGGCCCAATCCAATGCGTGCGTGTAAATGCTTGGAAAGAATTGATTGATATCACAGGAGACGGCATACCGCTTTCCAAGCAAAGCGGCTGGATATAACCTGATGTCAGGAGTTGGAGTGTCGTAGTTCATTTTAAAAATTTCACGAGTGCCGTTCAGCTTTCTGATGTGTATGCGGCTACAGCAATACTTTTGGATTGCAGTGTGCTTGGCAAAGAATTGTGTGAGATCGCCCCAATTGTTGGAAATTGCCTTTACTAGATGTTCATATGCAAACGGATTAGGTATGCCAAATTCACGCAAACGGCCAATATTGCGACGATAGGTGAACCGAATCCAATCATGACCTTGCTTTTTGCTTGAGGTGTTCGCTGTGTTTTTGCAATAGTCCAAGAAGGGCTCAGAGGTCAAAACGGGTGGCAATTTATCGCAAAAGAGGCCATAGCCAAGCAAACCATCATAAATATCATCAGGGGTTAATCGATTGAGATGGTTGATGTATGGAGTGTCTGAGTCGAACATTTCCAATCCTGCCTCGTTGATGCTAAACGCTTGCTATTGATTGGCGTGGTTGGCAAATCGTCTTTATATTGATGCGTCGTCAAGAATGAAGCAAGCATGACGTCGTGCAGTGAGCTATACGCAAGGACGAGGTGAAACAAGTTGCAAAGTGTCGCATGCTGGGCTGAATAGATGCGGACGTTATCAATGTGTGATTCGCTTCTATCGAGTATTTTTAGTAACATTTACGCATGCTGGGCGGCTGCCCGGCATATAAAGGAAGGAGGTGGTTGCTATGAAGATAGTCTCTTTTTTAGTAACTCATCCTCGGGAGGGCCGGCATTCATAGCCGGGTGACCCCGTGACGAGCTTCTTTGCCCCTTAGTCAAAGAGCGCTGCAATGCGGCGCGGCCCTTACTTCCTTTTCGATAAACTTGCATGTAAATATGCCTAGCGCATTCTGTTGCTAGCAAGCTTGACCGGGGCTTGCATATTCTTTAACGCAATTTGTTGTCATTGGGATGGGATGAGGCGCAACTCTGTGTTCATTATTCGCTGAACAGTGGACTGCATTGAACATCTGTTCAAAATCATATATCCTCTCTGTAGAATGAACGCCAACAGAGAGGACTTCCATGGAGCTCTCACGCAATAACTTCGAGGTGCTCAACCATCTTCGCAAACAACCAGGTTCCAGTCAGCGCGATATCTCCGCAGCAACTGGTTTGTCGCTGGGAACGGTTAACAAGGCTGTCAAACAGCTTGGCGAGGAAAGTCTAATCGATGCGGGCGAGGTAACTCCTCAGGGCTATGAAATGCTCCACCCGTACAAGGTCGACAATGCCATCATCCTCGCTGCGGGCCTTTCGAGTCGTTTCGTTCCCATCTCTTATGAAAAGCCAAAGGGCCTTCTGCGAGTCCGTGGGGAAATCCTTATCGAACGACAAATCGAACAGCTTCGCGCCGCCGGCATCAGCGACATTACCGTGGTCGTAGGCTACAAAAAAGAATACTTCTTCTATTTGGAAAGCAAGTATGGAGTGAAGATCGTTGTCAACGACGAGTTCGCTTCCAGGAACAACCATGCTTCCCTTATGCGGGTTCGCCATCAGCTCGGCAACTCATTTATCTGCTGCTCTGATGATTACTTTACTGAGAATCCGTTCCAGCCGTATGTTTACAAAGCGTACTATGCTGCCCAATGGGCCGATGGCCCTACCAAGGAATGGTGCATGAAGACCGGCTCGCAAGGTCGAATCACGTCCGTTACGGTGGGCGGTTCAAACTCGTGGTACATGATGGGCCACGTCTATTTCGATCGGACATTCTCAAAGCGATTCGTCGAGATTCTTGAGCAGGAATACGATAGGCCAGAGACTGCCGACAAGTTGTGGGAAGAGCTTTATATCGAGCATATCGACGAGTTGGATATGACGCTTCGACAGTATCCCGCAGGCGTCATCAACGAGTTTGACTCGCTTGATGAGCTCCGGGACTTCGATCCCCATTTCATCCAGAACGTAGACTCGGAAATCTTTGATAACATCGTTGAGGTTCTCGGGTGCGACCGTAGTGAGATTCGCGATGTCTATCCATTGAAGCAGGGCCTTACCAACCTGTCCTGCCACTTTGCAACCGACTCTGGTGAGTATGTGTACAGGCATCCTGGCGTCGGCACGGAGTTCCTGATTGACCGCAAGGGCGAGGTGGCTGCGCAGAAGGTTGCGAAAGAAATCGGACTTGACGGTACCTATATCTTCGAAGATCCTCAAAGGGGCTGGAAAATTTCGCGCTTCATTCCGAATTGCAGAAATATGGATCCGGATAACCGGGATGAAGTTGCCCATGTGATGAATATGGGTCGCAAGCTCCATGAGGCCCCCGTCAAATTGGATCGATACTTTGACTTTTACGATGAGTCGCAGCGGTATAAGTCATTGCTGTTGGAAAAAGGGCCAATCGATATCCCGGGTTTCAAGGAGATGTCGGATAAGTTCGACCAGCTCGCGCGCTATATGCGTGCGGACAATGCTCCGGTCTGCCTCTGCCATAACGATTTCTTCTCGCTCAACGTTTTGATTGACGAACAGGACACGTACTATCTCATCGATTGGGAATATGCGGGCATGGGTGACTATGCCAATGATTTCGGTACGTTCTGCGTATGTTGCCAGCTTCCTGAAGACGGTGTTTCTTATGCTCTGGAGGCGTATTTTGAACGTGAGCCAACCGAAGCTGAGACGAGGCACAACCTTGGCATGATTGCCATGGCGGGATGGTGCTGGTATCTGTGGTCCCTGCTCAAGGAGGCTGAGGGGGACTACGTGGGCGAGTGGCTCTACATTTACTTTAACCATGCCCAAAAGTACATCGATAGGTCTCTCGAGAGCTATGAGCTGGCAGGGGAGTGAACACGATGAAGTACGGTTTCTTTAGCGGAATTCTATGGGGTCTTGATACGGTTATTCTTGGCATTGGCCTTGCAATGGCACCATATGTCGGAACTGCAGCAGCGGCAGCATTTGCGTCCATTGTCGGCTCGTTCCTGCACGATGCGTTCTGTGCAATCTGGCTGTTTGGCTATATGGCCCTGAAGGGCAGGCTGAAGGATACGGTTGCTGCCTTGAAGACGCGATCTGGCAAGGTTGTTGTGCTGGGTGCACTGCTGGGCGGTCCGATTGGCATGACGGGTTACGTGATTGCCATCAGCAATATTGGCGCTGCATATACAGCAATCATCTCTGCCTTCTATCCGGCGGTTGGTGCGTTCTTGTCTTATGTGTTGCTTAAGGAGCGAATGACAAAGGGTCAAATCGTTGCCTTATGTGCAGCTCTCTTGGGTGTTATGGCGATGGGATACCTCTCTGCTGGCTCAAGCGAGATGGCAAATGCGCCGCTTGGCTTGTTTGGTGCGGCGTTGACGGTCATTGGTTGGGGCTCTGAAGCCGTGCTTTGCGCATGGGGGATGAAAGACGATAGCGTGGATAACGAGACCGCACTACAGATTCGTGAGACCACATCTGCGCTCGTTTACGGCATCGTTGTGCTTCCGATATTCGGCGCATGGAACTTCGCTTCCACTGCTATTCCGAGCGTTGCCACTGGATTCATTGCGCTTTCTGGACTTGCGGGCGCCACTTCGTATCTGTTCTACTACAAAGGTATTTCCACTATCGGTGCTGCAAAGGCAATGGCTCTGAACATCTCGTATTCTGCCTGGGCGGTTGTGTTCGGCTTTTTGCTGCTGGGTACTGTTCCTACGATTCCGTCCGTTGTCTGCTGTGTTGTAATCCTTGTTGGGACCATCCTTGCCGCGACGGACTGGAACGAGTTGTTTGGAAAGCAGACTGCTAGTTCATAGGCAAAACTTTAATCTGCCATAAGGCTGGGGCCCTGTCCAATTTTGGACGGGCCCCAGTTCTTTTAGCTTGTTAAGGGTTGATGTTAGAAATACTGCTCCATCATTTGAACGATTGAGATTCCGTACTGCGGCGCGCTAGCCCAGCCAGTATGGTTCGGGTTCTCTTGAATTCCAAGCCATTGGATGTACTGGGCAGATCCCTTGGAGACATACTTAAACCGCGGATCGACGCAGGGATGGGCAAGCCCGCTTTCGGTTAGACCGGAAACCGCATAGGCTTTCAGATGCTGCACCTGAGCACGAAGACCGGTTCTAACATCTGGGAAGCTCGCGCCTTGTCCGCCTCCATCTACGGCTCCGAGGCCTCCAAAGTTGAACTGGCCGATAGAAACTTGGCCGCCGAATTGAAGCCATGCTGTCTCTTTCATAACCTGGCAGAAGAGAAGATATGGGTTGATGCCTTCATCAGCCGCTTCCTGGACAAGAATGGTGCAGAATTCCTCAATTGAGCTCGCCCCACCGCTCGCTAGGTCAGTCGAGGGAAATACATGTCCAGTTGAGTTGTATACAGCCGCCATGGATTGGACCATAGAGTCAGACGGGGAATTAACAGCAGACATAATCGGCTGAAGCGGTTGAGAGCTGGAAGGATTCCAGGCTCCGCTGCCATCAAAGTAATGGTATGAGCCATCGATAAGCTGCCATCCCGTGAGCATCGCACCTGAGTTGTTCATGTAGTACCAGGAGCTTCCGACTTGCTGCCATCCGGTGAGCATGGCTCCGGATCCCGAGTCGAGGAGGTACCACGAGCCGCCCAGGAGCCTCCAGCCCTTCGCGGGGACCCCCGCGTCGAGCCAGTACCACGTCCCGTCTATGAGCTGCCACCCGGAGAGGTAGCCCAGCCAGCGACCGCTCGCGTCGAAGGACGACCACGCCGAGCCGTCCCAGGCAGTCCCGGTGCGCATGGCGCCCGAGCCGTCCATGTAGTACCAGGAGCCGCCGACGAGCTGCCAGTCGGTGCGCATCGCGCCCGAGGCGTCCATGTAGTACCAGTTTCCGGCGATGAACTGCCATCCTGTGAGCATCGCTCCGGACGCGTTCGTGTAGTACCAGGTCGGGCCATCAAGGATCCAGCCGGTGCGCATCGCGCCCGAGGCATCCATGTAATACCATGCGCCATTTACGAACTGCCATCCGGTGAGCATGGCTCCGGATCCCGAGTCGAGGAGGTACCACGAGCCGCCCAGGAGCCTCCAGCCCTTCGCGGGGACCCCCGCGTCGAGCCAGTACCACGTCCCGTCTATGAGCTGCCACCCGGAGAGGTAGCCCAGCCAGCGACCGCTCGCGTCGAAGGACGACCACGCCGAGCCGTCCCAGGCAGTCCCGGTGCGCATGGCGCCCGAGCCGTCCATGTAGTACCAGGAGCCGCCGACGAGCTGCCAGCCCGTGGTCATTCGTCCCGATGGATCTAGGTAGTACCAGGTGGGTCCATCAAGGATCCAGCCCGTTCGCATAGCGCCCGACGCGTCCATGTAGTACCAGGAGCCGCCGACGAGCTGCCATCCTGTGAGCATCGCCCCGGAGCCGTCAAAGTAGTACCAAGCGCCATCGATCAATTTCCAGCCAGTTACCATTGCTCCGCTTGCTGGAGAGAAGTAATACCACTTCCCATCAATTTGCGCCCAGCCGCGGCGCATTGCCCCCGCTTTAGGAGTGGTTGGATCAAGGTAGTACGTGTTGCCGTTGATGGTGCGCCACCCAGTCGCCATGATTCCGTTTGAATCTGACCAGTACCAGATTCCGTAGACCATGTACCAGCCAGTCTGCACTACTCCATCGATGGAATATTGCCAGGAGCCGTCTGCTAGCTGAGTCCAACTGCCATTCGTCCGAAGTCCATATGTTTCTGCGATGCCGGCGGCGTCTGCTTCGCCCATCGCCTTGAGCCAGGAGTCCTGAGCGAGCTTACTGGCATCGCCAGAATTTGTAATGAAGGCATGCTCGACGATAATCCCGGGGATACCCTGCTGCCGCGCATAGCGAAGTATGCCGTAGTAGTCCGCAACGGAGCCATCCGCATAGTGGGAATCGGCCCAATCCCTCGTTTTGATCCCGCGGTCCGTAAGGCCGAGATCGGTGAGTTTATCAAGGATGTTTTGAGCAAGTTGGCCGCCTTGCACGTGCGCTTCATCGTACTTCCAGCTGCTGTCGTTGGGATACCAAACTTCGGCACCGCTTGCTCCAGCGGATGCCGAGTTGATATGAAAGCTGATGAGGACGTCCGCTCCATTGGAAACCGCATAGTTAACTCGATTATCAAGGCCTTTCACCGTAGTGTCCGTGTCTCTAATCATGACGACCTTGACCCCTGGATACCGTTCCAGCGCGGCTTTGCAGTAGAGGGCGATTTTGAGATTGAGGTCTTTTTCCTGAAGCCCGTTTGCGCAGGTGCCAGGGTCACTTCCGCCATGGCCAGGATCAAGCGCAATGACAAGTTGACCATCGGTTGTTAGCGAACGAGAGCCAATCTTAGGGCTGCCGATTGCAAGCTGGTCGAGTGTAGATTCAAGCGTTTGACTAGAGGAAGAAGCCCCCGTTTCGTCAAGGTAATAGAAGCTAGATCCGGCATCGGTTACTTCTGGGGTTGATCGCAGAGTACTTGCCTCGTCGGTTTTTTCTGAAACGGAGAAGGTGCACGTGTTGCTAAACCCGTTGACAAGATCAATTGATTGCGTTTTGTTATTAGATTTGCAAGTGAGCTTATCAAGCTGGTAGGTTCCACTTTCCGCTACCTCAAATTCAAATAAGGCGGCGTTGCCTGCAAGTGAGGAGGCATGGGTGGTTTTTGTTTTGCCGTTGATAGAGTATGTAAGGACCGCCTCGGTAATCGTCCGATCTTCGTCGCTCAGCGCAAATGCAATGTGTTGCGAATCGCCAAGGAGAAGTGTCGGTTCATCGATATAGATGAAATCAAGGGCATTGCTTGCCGTTTGCGCAATGGCAACGTTTGGTTGCATGGTTAAGGCAACCAAGGCAAATAAAATGACAAACGCTTGCTTGAGTTTGTTCACTCCCGTGCAGATTGTATTAAGCATTTCGGAGCGACCCCCCGTCGTTCTTGGATTGATGTCATTAAGCTACTAAGAACTACTTTTTAAAGTTCAACGCGGTCTCTTGAACAAGAGAGACCAGTTTCTTTTCAAGCTTAGATATCTTGGCCTGTAGTGAAAACTCTCTAATCAGAAGCAGGGCAATAACCGCCAAGAAAACGAAATTCGAAGGTGACTGTATCCCAAGTACAGCGGAAAAGAAGAAGGCAATCCCCGGGAAAATGGCAACCAGCACCAGGACAAAACTTAGTGCGAGCCAAAACAAGGAATCTGATGCGGAGAACTGGCTGTTTCTAATTTTTCGAATGACAAAAAGGAGTAATAAAGCGGCACAAATTACGAGGCACAATCTAAGCTCAATCGTCACGGTTACCTCCTAAACCAAAGAGAGAAGATAATGGAAGTACAAGATTCAACCATGTATTTAATAGCTTTGGTAGCAGTGAGATAGCTTTCCCCAGCAGTTCGCTCTCGCATGGAGACCTGGCATTCCGCTACCTTGGCGTTCTTTTTCTTGATGAGGTACGCAAGCGTATCCGGTTCTGGTGAAAGATCGGTGCGCATCGCGAATTCATGAATCATACGGCTGTTGTAGAGCCGCATACCGGAGGTTGGATCATGAATAACAGCTCCGGTCGTTGCTCTAATAAGGGCGGAGATGAGCGTGTTTCCTGCCATTCGCAGGCTTCGCGGTTTGGCGCCATTTACAAACCGCGAACCAATTATGATATCGGCTCCAGAATCTCTTTGCAGGGCGATGAGATCATCGATATGGGATGGGATATGCTGACCGTCGGCATCGAATTGAATGGCAGCGTCAAATGCATTCTGATAAGCATATTTCATTCCTGTCTGAAATGCACCCGTTAGTCCCAAGTTGACCGGAAGGTCAATTACGTTGAAGCCGCGTTCGTGACAGATTGATGACGTGGCATCTGTTGACCCGTCATTTATAACAACATAGTCCCATTTATTGTCCAATCTGGTCGAAAGTAATTCTTGGACAGTGGAGACGATTGACTCTTCCTCGTTATATGCAGGAATAATGATCAAAACAGACACGAATCAGCTCTCTCTCATTAGGTTCTATCTAACCCATTCTAGCAAAGAGACAATTCCGTTAGATGGGTGCTCCAATTTGCGCTGTGGATGCAGAGCTAGAGTCCGCCACGTGCATTCCGCTACCTTTGCGTCATGCAATTACTCCCGTCTGTTTCGCCAACGATTGACGGGCGTTTGTGTAATCAATAGTTGAAGCTTGTGGCAAGCTATATTCATCGAAGCGCCTGCTTGCACGCCTCAAGTGTGTAGTAGCCGTTCAAAACGCGCTTCTGAATAATTGAGACACTTGTTGTTAACTTTTGATAATCCTGATTAGACAGACTATCAATAATGCTTGGTATTTCATGCAATGAGGAGACGGTAAATCCAAGATTGTATTCTTTGATGAAAGACGAAACAGCCGAATCCTCCCACGCAAATACCGGAATACCGCAGGCGATGTATAGCGACAGCTTATGCGGATTATTGATGCGGAGGTATTCGCCATACGGTCCGGCGCAGGTATCGATAGAGTCGCCGTCCCAAACTAGCCCGAAACCTGACTTAATTGCAGATTGAGGACTGTCTGCTAGGAACGTTCCCATATACGAAACGAAGTCAGTCGAGTCCCCTGTATACCCACTTCCATATAGCTCGACGCGTAATCCTTCATGGGCGGGGATATCTAGCCGCTTGAGGCAATTTAGATAGGAAGCTTTTTCTGGGGAAAGATTTCCTGCAATGATTAGCTTGCGCCAGTTTTCATTACGGTGGTCAACTGTATGATGCTCGCGGCTGCGAACAAGATAGTCAAATAGTTGCAAGGGGATAATCTTCCGCTCTTCTACCCCCGATACGACAAGGAGCTCTTTCATGCGTTCGTTATGAGCGATGATGAAGTCAAACTCCCTTAGGAACGAAATGTCATCTCGGATTCGTCCGGTAAGGGCACCGAGAAGGCCGGACGTGTTTCCACGCAGGTTGAGAAGATCGTGGATTAATGCAACGGCAATGATGCCCTTGCTGTGGGCGATTCGAGCGAGTGATTTTCCAGTGCGAGCGCTTGCGCACCGATAGGGATATTGCAGAATGAACGCATCTCCCTTTTGAAGTTGAGCTACCGATTGTTTTAACTGATAATCCATCAGATGCATATCTCGCACAATCGAGAGCGGAGAGGAGCTGTAGCTGCAAGAGAGCTTGCGTTGGGTATAGCCATGCTCAGCTAGTATGACGTTAATATCTTCTCGCGCTTTAGGTCCTGCGTTGTGCGCCTGCTCATTTATTTGATCAATGATGTAGTTCATGCGTGTATTCCAAACGTACTCTCTAGTTTTGCGAAAGACGAGAGCCTAAAGAATGACTCAAGTAGAACTGTGAAAGGAACTCAGCTGTCCGCTGTATATCAAAACCCGCTTCAGCAACAAGATTCGCGTACCTAGCACGTTCGCGCGTTTGATTCTCTGACAATATTTCAATGATGTGTTCGGCCCATTTTTCTGGGCTTATATTAAGCGAAAGTCGGCTGACAAGATTTGTCACGCTGCTTTCTTCGGGCAATTCGCTTGACACCACACACGAAAGGCCTGCGGCTTGGGACTCAATAACGGCGATGGCGAGTCCTTCGCTCGTAGATGGAAAAACGAAAATGTCAGAAGCGCAAAGCAGATCTTGAACATCATTTCGTATTCCAAGGAATAGCGTTGATTCGTCAACTTCCAGCAGCTTTGCATACTGCTTGAGATCGGATTCAAGGGGTCCCCGGCCAACGATTAGCAATGTTGCTTCGGTGTTAATTTGCTTGATGCAACGAAATATATCTAATAGAAAGCGATGGTTTTTCTCAGGCGAGAGTCTTCCTACATGAATCAGAACGGGTGCATCAGCGTTGATGCCGAGCGAGGTGCGAATTCGGTTGCGCGCGTCTTTATTATATTTAAATGACTCCGTTGGAATTCCATTGCTAATTACGCGAAATCTGTTTCCCGACGCGACCGACGCTCCGAATCGATCGATTCCTGCCTGCTGTGAGCACGCAAAGTAATAATCAGCAAGAAAACGAGTCGGGTAAGACGCTGCCCTAAATGCTAATTCGCTAGGGGATAAAGGAAAATGGCACGCATGGCTGTGTGCGATGGTGTATAGATTAAACAGTTTTGCTGCTTTGATAACGAGGGCTGCGCTAGAACCTATGTGAATGTGGACCGCTATGTATTCGTGATGCAACAAGAAGAACGATTTGCACGCAGAGTAAAAGGAAAAAATGTTGGATCCGGTAAATCGGGGAATTGAATATATATTGCCTCCGAGTGAGCGAATCTCTTTATCGTAATCACACTCACGCTGCTCATTTACAAGAAAATCGAACTGAATGACTTTACGGTCAATTGTGCGGTAGAGATTCATGATGAACGTTTCGGCGCCGCCACGATCCATGGCTCCGATAACGTGTAAAACTCGAGGGACCTCTGATGAAGTGAAGGCATTGTCGCACGCGCTAGCACGCGTAGGTCCGTGCATTTTTTCTATTCTCTCCGTCACGCCCTTGCACCCCTCTATGCAAACTCAAACAATTCGTACGAGAGTGAGCTAATGGTAACGTCAGGAGTGCTTTGGTCGAGAAGAAACTTACTATTCAACAGAATATGCTTTGGAATAGTATCGGTTCAATATGCTATCTGGTCTGTCAATGGCTTATTACGGTTCTTGTCGTTCGCCTTTCGGAAGATTATGAAGCGGCGGGAACCTTGGCTTTGGGTATGGCGGTGTCAAACGTATTCACGCCCATTGGTCAGTACAAAGTTCGACCTTATCAGGTCTCCGACATTAGAGAGCAATTTACTACGCCACAATATGTGGCGTTTCGAATCGTAACATGCGGAATATCTGTCTTAATCATGATTGTGTACGGCACGGCTACTTGTGAGGCAAGTGCATTGCCTGCAGTTTTCGCATACGGAGTTTATTCGCTGGGTCCTATTTTTGTTGATGTACTTCATGGAGCTGACCAGCGCGCTTTCAGAATGGACATTATCGGAAAGTCGTTTATCGCGCGTGGCCTGCTGTCTGTCTTGGTGTTCTCCGTTTCGCTTGCCGTCTTCCAATCGCTTACGCTCTCACTCATTCTAATGACCGTTGCCACATTTCTCGTAATTGCTTTGTTTGACGCACGGGAAACGGCTGGAATTTGCGGAGATATCACTCCGGACTTCAATCCAAAGGCAATTCGCGATTTGTTTATTAAGTGCGCTCCTGCGGTGGTGGCCGCCTTCATCAGCTCGGCAATTCCGTCGTTCCCGCGCCAGGCGCTCGGTGCTATTCAGGGAACTTCTGCGCTTGGAATATATGCGTCGGTTGCTTCTCCTGTCCTAATCATTCAGATGGGTGCACAGTATGTGTACAGCCCTCTATTATCCGAGTTCGCCATTCGGTTTGATAAAGGGGATGTTCGTTCATATTTGTCTTTGCTTGCCAAGGTAACGCTTGCTATGTGCGGTATTACCCTACTTGGCATGGCTGGTTTTGCGCTGTTTGGAAGCTGGGCTTTGAGCCTACTGTATGGAAATGAAATTGCCGCATATACCAACTTGCTCCAACCACTATGCATATGTTCTGCTTTAACAGCGTATATTTGGCTTTTGTCTGACCTGCTTATTGCGGCGCGTGATTTAGCAGGAAATTTGATCGGATACACTATTTCGTTTGCCCTTTGCCTGGTGACAATGAACCCTTTGATTGCCGCTTTTGGGATGAACGGTGCGACATTTGTCGTGATTGCATCGTATCTTGCTGGAATGGCATTTTTCTTGTTTAGGCTTGCTGTCAAATTGCGAGCATTAAGCAAGAAGTGATTGTATCCTGCAATTCGGATTAGACATCACTACGATCCTGCACGGGCTCAAATTAACAAGTGGGGAAATGGCGGTACAAATGGACAGACAAGAGGCGCTTGCTAAACTCCAGGCAACAGAGCTCGAGATATTGGTGGCTTTTTCCAACTATTGTCGAAAGCATAATATTCTATGGTTTATGGATTCTGGCACTGTTTTGGGGGCCAAGCGTCACGGCGGTTTTATCCCTTGGGATGACGATATTGATGTCGGCATGCTCCGCGCAGATTACGATCGCTTCATCCGCCTATCTCAGAGTGGCTTCATTGAGGGGTATTCCGTACATACCCCAGATAATACTGAGGGCTTTGCCGGAATGTTTGCGAAAATCTACAAAGATGGAACCTCTTTTGATACCGAAGAAACGCTCCATGCTGGTCTTAAGCAGGGAATTTTTATCGATATCTTTCCATATGACTATCTTCCCGCCGATCAAAAGGCAGACCATCGCTTAAGAAGAGGTGCCCGATTTTGGCAATCAGTTTCCTATCTGTATCATTCTCCAGTAATTGTTGTTCCGCATAAAGGGTTTGTAGGGCGTTTGGAGAGATTTGCCTGCCGTCTCGCTCATCGGGTTGTACGCCGTGCGTCAAACCCGAAGCGCATCACTAAGAAATATATGAGCGCGATTTCATTCGGGGGGGAGCGTTCTGATCTCCTCCTGCCGCTTGCCTGGCCAAACATAGAGGGTGTTCCCGAAACCGTTTTGGTGCCGACTTCAGTTCTCGAATTCGAGGGTGTAAGACTTCCTGCGCCTGCTCAGCCAGAGAGGTATCTGGAACTCATGTACGGGGATTGGGAAACCTTGCCAGCTCCTGAGGATAGGAGAACGCACCTCCCTGTTCGTCTTGATTTTGGTGACGGAACGTATTGGTTAAATAGCTGATGCTGCAAAGGGGAGGGGCCGTGGCTCGGTACTGCATTTTTTCCGCTCAATATGTTCCGCATGTTGGGGGCATTGAGAGGTATACGGAGCAGCTTTCGAAAACTCTTGTCTCTCGGGGGCACGAGGTAGATATTGTTACAAACAATACCGAAGGGGCGGAGGAGTTCATTTCTATCGACGGGCTCACTGTTGTCCGCTTGCCTTGCATTTCTCTATTCAGCGGTAGATTTCCACTGCCAAAACCTTGCGGGTCTCGCTCCAAGGCTATTTCTTGGATTTATGGGCGGTGTTATGACGGTGTGTTGATTAATGCGCGCTTCTATCCACATTCTCTGCTGGGCATGAGCGTTGCTCGCAAACAAGGCTTACGGCCAGTTGTCTTAGATCATGGTTCTGCATATCTAACGTTCGGAAATAAAGTGATAGATATTGCCGTGCGTGCTTATGAGCATTGTATTACTGCAATCGGAAAGCTGTATGGGCCGCACTATTACGGAGTGTCAAGACGAAGCGTAGAATGGCTGCAGCAATTTGGAATAAAAGGGGAGGGAATCCTCCCAAACTCAATCGATGCGAAGGCCTATCGAGACAGCGCTTCTTCGCGGCAGTTTCGCGAAGAGATTGGGGTTGCTCAAGATGAATTGATGGTCTCGTATGTTGGGCGTCTCATACCAGAAAAGGGCATATTCAGTTTACTTAGAGCGGCTAAGGAATGTGATTCGCAGGGTCTCCGCGTTCATTTTGTCATAGCTGGTAGCGGGTCATTAGAAGGCGCTGTTTGTTCTGCATCGGATAACGTTTCTTATGTGGGCAAGCTGTCGCAATCCGATGTTAGTGCCCTGTTGATCCAATCAGATGTATTTTGCCTCCCCTCGCGTTCCGAAGGCTTTGCCACTTGTCTATTAGAGGCGGGAGCTTGCGGAACGCCGGCAATTACAACAGATGTTGGTGGTGCGCGCGAGGTGATGCCAGATGGAGATTATGGCCTTATGCTTGAGTCTTCTGATGCTGAGAAGATCGTCTCATCTATTCGATGGTGCATCGGCCGCAGGAGAGAGCTGGCAGCTATGGGCGATAGGCTACAAGAGCGAGTTGATAATAAGTTTTCATGGGAAGAGGCGGCGGAGCGGGTTGAAGATGCTTTACGCTCGAAATGAATACCCCGTGTGTATCAGTAAATTGTCTTTCATGTCGCTTAGCTGATTGTCCACCCTGCGACCCGTAGATTGACGCGGTATGTCGGCAACTGGCTTTTTATAGTTGTGGCTAGCCTGAATGCTGAGGCAGGCGATTAGCGTATATAGTTTTTGGCTGAGCGAATGAGCTGGTCGGTAGGTTATTAATGCGGAAGAATGCCAATCTGATACCATCTCATCGGGATTTACTTTTTGCAAGATTTATTGATTGATAATTTGAGGTAATACTGCATGCGAGAAATTAGATCGTCTATCTCGGGGATTCACAGTGTGAAAAAATGGATTTCGAATTCGCCTATCATCTTGAAGTTAGGCTTGTTTGCAATCATGGTGATTGCGGTGTACACATTATATTTATTCGCGTGCCATGATTCTCGCTGGACACTCGTGCTCGGTATCGTAAGCATAGCGATTGTCTTATGGGTTTTGTATGCTATTTTTAAAGCTCGAAACACGTCGTTTAAGCATAAAACGGCGGAGCATGTGCCGTTTGCCCTCGCATTTGCATTGATTGGAATCCTGTACATCGGTGTGTTCACGCCGGGTAATGTTCCTGATGGGATGTACCACTTTAACTCCACCTACAAGTACTCGAATCTAATTCTGGGTCAACCAGTTGGAGATGATTATATTTATATGAGAGGGGATGATATAGCCCTGCAAAATGAAGTCATGGCAAATCGCCTCTCGCGGGAGTCCTATGCAAATGTCGTAAGCCATGCTTCTGTGTTCGTGCAGGATGCAGAGTATTCCTCCTTTTCTGTTCCCTCCTCGTATCCCCTCAATGCGAATGTTCCGCAGCAACGTGTGCCCGCAGCTATGGGGATTGTTCTAGCGAAGTTGCTTGGTTTGGGCGCGGTGCCGCTATATTATCTCGGAGAGCTGTTTAACCTCATATATGTTGGCACATTAATCACCTTGGCAATCTCAATTACTCCAGTTGGTAAAAACATCTTTCAAACAATTGCTTTATTGCCGATGTCGATGCATTTATTTGCTTCGTATTCTTACGATGCGGCTTCAATTGCATTCTCATTTCTGTTTCTTGCTCTACTGTTTCGCTCTGTTTATGAAGCGAAATGCATGGACAGAAAGAGCATGACTCAGTTAGGGGTAGTGGCGTTCTTACTTGGTCCATGTAAGGCTGTCTATGTTGTGCTAACGTTCGGTGTCTTGCTAATTCCTTCCAGTAAGTTTTCCTCTAAGAAAATTGCCTATTTTTTCAAGATGCTAATTATTGCGCTGCCGCTAGTCGGAGTTTTGCTGCTTAGGTTGCCTAGTTATCTGGCTCCCGCTGTAACGGAAGCCGCGGGTCCTCTTCTCGATCAGAGGGGTGATCAGTTCGGCACCTTTTACACAATTGGGGATCTAATAAAAAACCCAACCATGGCAGTGCTTCTCATCTTGAGAACCCTAGAATACTTTGGTGGACAATGGTTAACGGAGATGGTAGGTGGATCACTCGGTTGGTTTCAACAGGAAATCGCCGCGCCTTCTTATCTCGTGTATCTCCTGTTTTTTGTCGTACTCTTGTCTTGCATTCGTTCGCAAGATGATGACTTTGCCCCCTCAACGATTCATAAAGTGTTGTTTTTTCTTGCAGGTGGGGTGATTTCTCTCGGAATCATTGTTGCTCTTGCCACAAGCTGGACTTTTAATACTGAGTATTACATTTTTGGGGTGCAAGGGCGTTATTTTATCCCAGTACTACCTTTAATGTGCCTTTGTTTGCGGTCCATGAAGCTAAGTTTTTCCTGCGGTACAAGGGACGTACTCTTATTGGCTTCTCTTGTTTTGAATTTACTGTATCTCGCGCGTATTTTCGCTATTGGTATTACATTGTGATTATCTTTCTAATAGAGAGTGGGGCCGAGTTTTTCGGCCCCACTCTCTATTCAAGGATATTTGCCCATGCATCGAAGTTGCGTTGTAACAAATGGTTGTTACGTACATCTTCGAATGCGGCTACCCCCATATTAAACGCTTCTTCAGGATGCGAGGCCATCCAGATAATTGCATCTCTCCAATTGGTCGTGCTGTTTTCGACCAGAAGGCCCGTTATATTTTTTAGGACGGCATCTCGATATGGAAGCATGTCGCTATATATTGCGGGTATGCCCATGGCGGAGTATTCGAGGTATTTCAAATTGCTCTTTGCGAAGTTGAGCGGGTTCTTAGTGTCTAAGGGAGCTACGGCAAGTTGAAACCCATCGTCCCCGTGCATCTCTTGAATCCATCGTGCGAAAGCTGGATAGCTCTTGCAGTGATCAGGCACTTCAACAACGTGCATGCCTTCAATGGGCACTGGGCTCCCACCAAATACGACTAGCTCCAATTCCTTGCCCAAGGTCTTTTTTATTTCGTTCTTTGCATCAATTAGCGCTTCTTGTAGAAGCAAGAGATCTTGCGTATGAGTTAATGTGCCGGAGTAGAGTATGCGGATTGTATCGCCGATACGTTCCGGACGTGGTTGCTTCAATCTCCAGATTCTCTCATCAATATAGTTGGGGATTATGGTCATTTCTGCATTAGTTTCTGTATGCTTGCGTATTCCATCTAACACGGGAGAGGTGCTTGCGGTTATCACATCTGCGAGTTCGAGAAGCTTTATATATCGTTCGAGACGACCCCTATACACGGAGTATTCAGGGTGCGTGGGCGGAATAGCAAAGAGGTCGTCGTCAGTATCTACAACGATGCGAACATTCCAATCGTGTTTAAGCGATTTAAGGGTTTCAAAGCTAGAATCGGATATCTTATCTCGTGCTATCACGACCGTAACATTACATTCCTGTAGAACGCGGTCCGAGATGTTATACGATCCGTTTGGATAATGGCTTAGCCTCGTTAGCGTGAAGCATACAGAGCGCTTCAGCCCCTCATTCAATACAAGAGGGCTTACAGTTCGAATATAGTCAGTATAGCCAGATGACTCAGAAAAATTCAATACAACATTTGGTCGAAAGCTCAGGATGCCTAAACGAACCATAGTCTTGTATACATCTGTTACGGAAAGACCTTCTCTGATGAAATAGGGATATTGATCATGGGAGAAGGGAAAATGTCTATAGCGCATCGTGATTCCATTTTCTCGAGAGCTCGACGATCATGGAGAGATATTTAGGTGCTTCCTCTGTTATGTCATTCGGATTGTTCGGATAATCAAGAACAAGCCCCTTTTCATAACGGTTGACTCGTTCGGCGGGTGCCCCCAGATTGAAACAAGCAACCGGTAAATTCATATCGATTATTTCGGAGCATGTAAACGAAAAGGTCTCCGGGCAAATGCTTGGGAGCAGGAACACATCAACCTCATGCTGCTTAACGAGTTCCGGTAATTCATCCCTTACATATTCATTCTCTGAGAAGAACAGAGGATGTTCAATATTATCTGAATTGATACCAAAGTGAATAAAGCTTACCGGTTCTGAATCAAAAGCTTTGTCAGTTGCGTTGAGAAGGCCACGTACAATGCCGCTGCCTTTGTGTAACGTGAGATTGCCCAAGATGCCGATGCGAACCCCTTCGTGGTGGTATCCGGAAGTTGAAACCGCGGGCAAATGCTTGGTCTTATGAGGAATCACTTTTAAACGCTCTAATTCCCCGTAGACTGATTCCAACATCGAGCGCGATGATTCTGAGAAACAGATTATGCTGCTCGATGCATGTAGAACTTCATTCCACATATCACGGTAAAGTGCGATGGTCTCTGGGAAAGAAGAACGATGAAACCAGTGCGCTTGGTAGCAGGAATGGCAATCAGTGCCGCATGTCGGCAATCCGCAATATATATTGTCGGTCGTTAATAGATTAATGCTCGGACATAACGGCAAATAATCATGTATATATGTGGTCATATTTGCCTGAGCCCTCTTTTTTAGCGCGACGAGCTCTTCGAGTATCTCCTGCGGCTTCGGGTAGGATGCAGCCTCATTAATTATGATTTCCGCAATCCCGTCCAGAGGCGATAGAGCCGATCGGGCGTCTAGAGCCGTGTATTGAATAGGGGTAGTCCTTCTGGATGAATTGATTACCACGTGATATAAGGAGTCGATAGTTGAATAGAATAAGGTCGCGACATTATTGCCTTGTGAGAGGATCCGATTCGCCTCTTGCCTGTAAAATAAATCTGCCCCTCCGCCAAGTAGATGGGTGACAATAAGCGTTGTTTTATTCTCAAGCTGGGCAATTACCATCCGCGAGAACATGTTGTTTCTAAAGCTATTCAGGGGATTGTCGGCACAGTGCTTGGCAACATCTTTTGAATAATTTGGGTGTTTGGCAAGGAGAAACTCGGTGTGCTTCTCGCAAAGCTTTTTCTTTTCCTCGCTTTGGAAGCTGCCACCGTGTTTATGGTAGACAAAAAGGTTCTCAACTATGACGTTGGTGAAGCCCAACTTAATTGCTCGTTGGCACCAATCGTTTTCCTCTCCGTATCCCTTTCCGAACGTCTTCTCATCAAATTGCCCCACTTTTTCAATTGCCGCCTTAGACATAGCCATGCAAAAGCCGACGCCGGTTGGCGCTTCGGTTAGATAGGGATGAACTTTTTTAAAATAGGAATCTACTTCGTCAACTGTCATATTAAAGGGAAGCTGATTGTTCTCCAGAAATATCGGAAAACTACAAATCGTTCCGCTGTTTGTTAGGGGCGTTGCCGTGGCGATTGTTGGATCGGCCTTAATCGGGGCAATGAGCCTTTCTAGCCAATGGGAGGGGAGTTCGACATCGGTGTTAACTAAAACGACATCGCCCTTCGCCCGTGAGAGTCCTTTGTTAACGCTTCCCACGAATCCGAGATTGCTCTCATTATTGATGATGGTGCAACGATCGGCGTTGTCTTGCATGAAAGTAGTAAGGAAAGGCAGCACGCGAGGGTCGGAGCTGCAATCATTGATAATTAGAAACCTGCAGGGAATGTCGGTTTGAATGATTGAAGAAAAGAGCGATTCAAGGTATTCAAATCCATTGTAGACAGGAATGATGATATCAACGGGTTCGATCATTTCTACGGTTTTTTTTGCTTTGTCGCGATGGGCGCTCGCTGCGTAGGCGGGCGGGAATCCAATTGTTACATCGCCGATTTGGCCGTTTTCCCAAGGATTGGTAACCTTAATCGGTGTGTTTTCGGAGGCGGTCGTGTTCGGGACGGGCCCAAGTTCAAGGCGATATATCTTTGAACTTGTGCTGAATTCTATATACGCGTATAGGGTGTATGGAGATTCATACTGTAGAAATGCGGACAATCCGAATTTGGAATTACCCCCTCCTTCGCAATAGGCATCCGCCTCCTGATCAAAAGACCAGCCAATTTCCTTTTCAAAATAACGCTTTCCATTTCGCTCTACCACCAAAGTCGGTAAACCTGAAAGCTCTCTGCTGGGAATGGCCCAAGCGTGCATTTCAATGAAGCCGTTGTAAACATGAAAAGTCTTAACGAAACCGAGGCCGATTAGCCTGAAATCGCTGGTTCCTCCGTTCGCCAGTCCTTTGGCTGCCCATTTAGCACGACGTAGCTTATATGAAAGGGACACCATCTTCTCCAATCTATATTTCTCTATCTTCAGGGGTCTGGTTGCGATAACTGAGATTCAAGATGATGATATCATTCACATTTATTCAGATTCATTATTCCGCATCCCCTCCACTCCTTTATCCATGGGCTAAGGTGACGGCAAATTGCTTTGCATCGACTGCGGCTCTGTCGAGACGCCTATATGTAAAATAGAATAATTCCAGGTTGCTCAATATGCGCAGCGGGGGATATGAAGCGAACCACTTTGGAGGGCCGTATGTCACATGCTATTTTTGACCGGGTGCACTTGACCGGTCTTAATTCTGTGGAGGTCAAAGGCCTTTCGCTGGAAGGCGGAAAGATCAATTCGATTGACGCAGACCCTTGGGTTGAAGTACGGCCGTACCGAGCGTCTGCAGTTCTCCTCATTGAGCTAACGCTTGATGAGGAGGCGTATCAATCGGGCGACGCTTTGAGGGTCTATTATTCCGATGGTTCGGCGGGCTATTCGGAAGAGAGATGTGCGCCGATTATGCTAAGTGGCTTGAGCGGAGCTATTACCGCTCTGTATTTTGAAAAACCTGTCGAGATGATTAGGCTGGACTTTACGGAGCGAGTGGGCGCTCTCCCGTTAATCGATGTGAGGGTCAGCGCCTATCACTCAATTGATGCATTTGTTAAGGATCGTTTGGCGATAGCTCCCACATCTTTTGGTCGAAGTGGGACCGTGGTTGTAACGCACGACCTCAGCAACACCGGCGCTCCGATTCTGGCGTGTAATATTTCTCGAGCGCTTTGCAGGCGAGGGCGAAGTATCTTGACGTTTCACATCGGTGATTCGGATGCTGGCTTAAGGAATACATTTCTTTCTGAAGACATGGCCCTCCTTCCGTTGTTTCTCTTGAGGTCGGCTGGAAACGAGTCTAATGATTTAGAGCTCGCCTTGCTTTTGCTTCGCTGTCTCTGTGCTTCAGGATACGATTCCGCCATTCTGAATACAGTTTTATCCGGCGCCTATGCCGGCTTGTTTAAGCAGGCCGGCTTTAATGTTGTGACGCTCGTGCATGAGACAGCTGAAACAATCAGGATGCATGATTGGGTGGTTAAGGCACGAGAAATTGCCATGTTTTCTGATAGGGTCGTTTTTCCATGTGATGGGGTCAAAGATGGCTTTCTAGATTTAGTTGCCCGGGTGCATGGTGAAGTGGCTGTTCGCCCCCAAGGCGTATATCTTGATGGTACGGTTGCGCTTTCTGACGAGATTGACGATTTGCTGTGGCAGCTGGGTATAGAGCGGGATTCCAAGCTGGTCCTTTCTTCTGGGACCGTAGAGCTGAGAAAAGGTGCTGATCTGTTCTTATCCGCTGCTACGTCTCTTTGCGAACGCGATGAGAAGGTTCGCGTGGTGTGGGTGGGCAATGGTTTCGATGAATTATCCTCATGGTTGAAGATACAGTTAAGTAAGACTCGATTTCAGGATTCGATCCAGTTCGTTCCGTTTATGGACGCCGCGCGTTATAAAGCATTACTTGAACGTGCCGACGTGTTTTGGAGTACTTCTCGTAACGATACTTTTCCCTCTGTTGTGCTTGAAGCTATGCGCGAAGGCGTTCCGGTGGTTGCGTTTTCCGGCGCAATTGGCGTTGACGCTATGCTTGCTGACGGGAGGGGCGTCTTGGTTGATGATTATTCCGTCGAAGGCGTAGCAGACGAAACGGACCACCTACTGAATGATAACGCGCGCGCTTTTGCCATCGCTGATCGTGCCCAGAGTTGGGTGGCGGATAATTTGTCCTTTGCCGACTACATCGATGACCTGTGTCGCATGTGCGATACGTCGCAGGTCATCGACAAGGAGTATGTAGACGATATCCTGTCATCCGAGTGGGATGAAACGCGTTTAACGCCTTCTCTTGCTGATACAACAGCCATTGATTCGCTTCGAGCCGCTCGCCAAGAAAATGACCGTGCAGAATTCTCCAATATATTTAGCCGTTTGTTTAGACGGCAAGCTGAAGAAATTGATTCGGAAGCGGCTCCTGTGCTCTTGGATGTTTCCCTAGGGTCTGACAATATCGGTGACCATGTGATTATGGACTATTGTCTTCAGGCTTGCTCCGTTGCCCTGGCGACAGACAGGTTCGATAGGGTTCCCACGCATCGGTATGCGCCCGAACTTGATCATATTCGCGGCAAGTTAAAAATCTTATGCGGAACAAATTTGATTTACACCCACATGGAGCAATCTACTCAGTGGGCGTTTCCGCATGATGTGCGAAACTTTGATAACCTCTGCATGCTTGGTGTGGGGATGCAGGATCTTGGAATCGATGAGCCGTTTTCGGAATACTCACTTGAGTTGCTACACCTTCTGTTGGATAACAAATGGCTTCATTCAGTGAGTGATGGCTATACGATGCGCCGCTTGCGTGAAATTGGAATTAAGAATGTGGTTAATACGGCTTGTCCAACTATGTGGAACCTAACTCCTGCGCACTGCTCCTCAATTCCTAAGGACAAGGCACCTTGCTGCGTTGCAACTGTAACTTGTCACCTTCCTGATGCGGATACCGATGCCTACATGCTGCAAACGTTACTTTCGGAATACAAGCATGTATTTATTTGGCTGCAGGGACCTTATGACTATACGTATTGTCTAAAAGGGGTTGTCGATCCAACGGCGTTCACAATTCTTCCGCCATCACTTGAAGCGCTTGATAGGGTTTTGGAGCGCGACGATGTCGATTACGTGGGAACGCGTTTGCATGCGGGAATTCGCGCGCTTAATCACGGCAGGCGCTCGCTTGTAGTTACAGTTGACAATCGGGCACGTCACATCTCACAAGATACCGGACTTCCAACGCTAGAGCGTACGGAACTGGGGGAAAAGCTTACCGATTGGATTAACGGATCCTACGCAACGGAAATTGTTTTGCCGGAAGAGGCCATTGCGGCATGGAAGGCGCAATTTAAGCAAGGCTATTAGGCAGGCTGGTGAAATGCGGAGTGTAGGGTTAAGTGTGAACGACGGCATGAAGCGCCATAAGAGTAGATAGCTGCTGATTACGTGCATATGTAATCTCGATTCTGCATCAGCTCACTAGTGCCGCTAATATGGATGCCGGAACTAGCCCCCTGTTTTGGAGGGATTGTCTCATGAAAGGCATCATCCTCGCCGGCGGCTCGGGCACGCGCCTGTACCCGCTCACGCTCGTGACCAGCAAGCAGCTGCTGCCGGTCTACGACAAGCCCATGATCTACTACCCGCTTTCCGTCCTCATGATGGCGGGCATCCGCGACATCCTCATCATCTCGACGCCGACGGACCTGCCCAACTTCCAGCGTCTGTTGCGCGACGGTTCCGACTTTGGCATCTCGCTCTCCTATGCCGAGCAGCCCTCGCCGGACGGTCTCGCCCAGGCCTTCCTCATCGGCGAGGAGTTCATCGCGGGCGAGCCCTGCGCCCTCGTGCTCGGCGACAACATCTTCTTCGGCAACGGCCTCAGCCGGCACCTCCGCCGCGCCGTCGCGAACGCCTCCGACGGCCTCGCCACCGTCTTCGGCTACCATGTGGACGACCCGGAGCGCTTCGGCGTGGTGGAGTTCGATTCGGACGGCCGCGCGGTCTCCATCGAGGAGAAGCCGGAGCACCCGAAGAGCTCCTACGCCGTTACCGGCCTCTACTTCTACCCGGGCGATGTGGCAGAGCGGGCGAAGGAGGTCCGCCCCTCTGCGCGCGGCGAGCTCGAGATCACCGACCTCAACCGAATGTACCTCGAGGACGGCTCGCTCAGCGTCGTGACCCTCGGGCGAGGCTACGCCTGGCTCGACACCGGCACCATGGAGTCGCTCTACGAGGCCGGCGAGTTCGTGCGGGCCGTGGAGCGCGCTCAGGACACGCCCGTCTCCATCCTCGAGGAGATCGCCTACGAGAACGGCTGGATCGACCGCGACACGCTCGTGGCCTGCGCGGAGCGCTACGGCAAGAGTATCTACGGCGCGCATCTGCGCAAGGTGGCCGACGGGGCGTACGTGAAGCAGTCGCTCGAATAGCTTTTCGTCGGGCGTGGTACAATAAGGCCACAATGACGAGGAGGTTCCTATGGCTACCTGCGTTCCCGTGCGCGACATGAAAGATACGGCAAAGTTCAGCGAGACCGTCCGCAACGCGGACGGTCCCGTAACCGTTACGAAGAACGGCCGAGACGAGTTCGTGGTCATGACGAGTGATGCCTACGAGGGCATCAAGCAGGAGCTGGCCCGTATGAAGTTATACGATATTGTTTTCCAGGCAGAGCGAGAACTGGCTGAGGGTAAGTATAGCGATTACGATACGTTCTCCCGTGAACTCAGGGAGAAGTATGGCCTATAAGCTCGAGATATTGGAATCTGCTCGACGCGATGAAGAAGACATCGTCCGCTATCTTGCTCGCGACGCGGGCTCGCCGGCAGCTGCTTTGAAGTTCATGGACGAACTTGACGCGCGAGCGCATAGCATCCAGCTGTTTCCATTCTCATGGCCACTCTGTCCCGATACCAGTTTGGCTGAGGCGGGTTATCGGTCTTTTGCCATCATGAGCTATGTGGTTCTATATCTGGTGAAGGAAGATACGGTGTACATCGTTCGCATATTCCATCAGCGTCAGGATTATGCTGGCTACGTTTATGTAGATGAAAGTAACTAACAGGGGAGAATCATGTCTGAGGATACCTTCGAGCCCAAGAACATCATCGTCACCGGCGGGTGCGGCTTCATCGGCAGCAACTTCGTGCACCACGTCGTCGACAACCACCCCGGCGTGCACGTGACCGTGCTCGACAAGCTCACCTACGCCGGCAACCCGGAGAACATCGCGGGCCTGCCGGAGGACCGTGTCGAGCTCGTGGTGGGGGACATCTGCGACCGCGAGCTTCTCGACCGCATCGTCCCCGGGCACGACGCCATCGTGCACTACGCGGCGGAGAGCCACAACGACAACTCCATCGCGGACCCCGAGCCGTTCCTGCGCACCAACATCGAGGGCACCTACGCGCTCCTCGAGGCGGCGCGCAGGCACGACGTCCGCTACCACCACGTCTCGACCGACGAGGTCTACGGCGACCTCGCCCTCGACGACCCGGCGCGCTTCACCGAGGAGACCCCGTACCGCCCGAGCAGCCCCTACAGCTCCACGAAGGCGAGCTCCGACCTCCTGGTCCGCGCGTGGCACCGCACCTTCGGCGTGAGGGCGACGATCTCCAACTGCTCGAACAACTACGGCCCGTACCAGCACGTGGAGAAGTTCATCCCGCGCCAGATCACGAATCTGATCGACGGGGCGCGCCCGAAGCTCTACGGCGACGGCCTGAACGTCCGTGACTGGATCCACACCGAGGACCACAGCTCGGCCGTCTGGACCATCCTGACCCGCGGTCGCATCGGCGAGACCTACCTGATCGGTGCCGATGGCGAGAAGAACAACATCACCGTCCTTCGTGAGATCCTCAAGGCGTTCGGCCGCGACGAGGACGACTTCGACTGGGTGCGCGACCGCCCCGGCCACGACCGCCGCTACGCTATCGACTCCACCAAGCTCCGCCGCGAGCTCGGCTGGGAGCCGGCCCATACCGACTTCGCCGAGGGCCTCGCCGAGACCATCGCTTGGTACCGCGAGAACGAGGCCTGGTGGCGCCCCGCTAAGGAGGCCACCGAGGCGAAGTACGCCGCCCAGGGCCAGTAGGGAAGACATGAGCCCGCTGCGGATGACCCGCCCGCCGCATCGTGGGGATGAGTGCACGGGCGGGTCGCCCGCAGCGGGCTATGCTTGAGTGATGCGTGCCAGCTTATGGAGGTAGAGAGTTATGGCGAATATCGAGTACGAAAAGGCGCTTCGAGCCGAGGACACGGGCATCGAGGGCCTCAAGGTGCTCGACCTGTCCGTGCACGGCGACAGCCGCGGCTGGTTCAAGGAGAACTGGCAGCGCGAGAAGATGTCGAAAGGCCTGGGGCTCCCGGACCTCCGCTGGGTGCAGAACAACATCAGCTTCAACCTGAGCGCCGGCGCCACGCGCGGCATCCATGCCGAGCCGTGGAACAAGTTCATCTCCGTCGCGACGGGCTCGGTCTTCGGCGCGTGGGTGGATTTGCGCGCGGGCAGCCCCACCTACGGCCGCGTCTACACCTGCGTGCTGGATCCCTCCAAGGCGATCTTCGTGCCGCGCGGCGTGGGCAACTCCTACCAGGCGCTCGAGGATGGCACCGCCTACACCTACCTGGTGGACGCTCACTGGTCCGCCGAGCTCAAGAAGACCTACACCTTCGTGAACCTCGCCGACCCGGAGCTCGCCATCGAGTGGCCCATCCCGCTCGATGGGTGCGAGATCTCCGAGGCGGACAAGAACCATCCGTACCTCCGCGACGTGGTTCCCATGCAGCCGAAGCGCACCCTCGTGACGGGGTGTAACGGCCAGCTCGGCCGCGCCGTGCGCGCGCTCGCCGAGGAGCGCGGCCTCGCGGCGACCTTCGACTGGTGCGACATCGACACCTTCGACATGTCCGACCCGGCTGCGTACGGCCAGTACGACTGGAGCCTCTACGGGACCGTTATCAACTGCGGCGCCTACACGGCGGTCGACCGGGCCGAGACGGACGAGGGGCGCATCGCTTGCTGGAAGGCGAACGCGACGGGCCCCGCGCTACTGGCGCGGACCTGCTCCGAGCACGGCATCACGCTCGTGCACGTGAGCTCGGACTACGTCTTCGACGGTTCGAGCGACATGCACGCCGAGGATGAGCCCATGAGCCCGCTCGGCGTGTACGGCCAGTCCAAGGCGGCGGGCGACATCGCCGTGACCGGCTGCCCCGCGCACTACATCCTCCGCTCGAGCTGGGTGATCGGCGACGGTAAGAACTTCGTGAAGACCATGGCGGCGCTCTCCGACCGCGTTGCCGACCCCAAGGATGCGCTCGAGCGCGTCACGGTAGTGGACGACCAGATCGGCCGCCTCACGTTCACGGCGGATATGGCGCGCGCGATCTTCCATCTTCTCGACACGGCTGCACCCTATGGCACCTACAACTGCACCGGATCCGGTGATCCCGCGAGCTGGGCAGAGGTTGCCCGCCAGGTGTTCGAGCTGCGCAACGGCAACGGTGCCGCCGTGGTACCCGTCTCCACCGAGGAGTACTACGCGAGCGCCAGCGGGCCCATCGCGCCCCGTCCTGTCCACAGCGCGCTCGACCTTGCTAAAATCGAAGCGACGGGCTACGCTGCACCCGCTTGGAACGAGGAGCTCAAGGAGTATATGAGCCTCATTCCAAGCGAGTAAGCATATAGTTTGATGGACGTATGCGGGCTCGGATGGTATCCGGGCCCGTTTCTGTGAATGAGGCGGAGGAACGCATGGCATCGATGCAGGCACCTAAGGTCTCCTTGCTCGTACCTGTGTATAACGTTGAGCGCTATCTTGAGCAATGCTTGGATTCGGCGCTTTCGCAGACGCTGTCGGATATCGAGGTCATCTGCATCAACGATGGATCTACGGATTCCTCGCCAGAGATCCTCGACGCGTATGCCGCACGTGATGAGCGCATCCGCATTATCGATAAGGAGAATTCCGGCTACGGCGCTTCGATGAACCGCGGATTGGACGAGGCGCGTGGAACCTACATTGGCATCTTGGAGTCAGATGACTTCTTTGAGCCGTATGCGCTCGAGCATCTGGTGAGCGCCGCGGAGGACGCCTCGGCGGATATGGCGAAGGCCGATTTCTGGTTCTATTGGTCTGTTCCATCCGAGCGTCGCGAGCGCGGACAGGTCGTTAGCGCAGATATTGCTGGCGCTTATTGCCCGCTCGATAAACCGGATATCTTCTATCAGAAGCCATCGATCTGGTCTGCGGTATATAAGCGAGAGTTTTTGCTGCAGCATGGTGTGAGGTTCTTGGAGACCCCGGGCGCTGCGTATCAGGATTGCTCGTTCAGCTTCAAAACCTTGGCGCTTGCCAAGCGTGCGGTGTTCCTTGATGAGCCGGTGTTGAGCTATCGTCAGGATAACGAGGCGTCATCTGTCAATTCGCCTGGTAAGGTGTACTGCGTTTGCGATGAGTATGCCGAAATTGAACGGTTCCTGTGTGAGCATCCTGACCTGCGCGAGCGGCTTGAGGGCATCAAGAGCCGAATGAAGTACGACAGCTACATGTGGAATTATGAGCGCCTTGCGCCGGAGCTGGGGACAAAGTTCTTAGAGCGCGCCTCGCAGGAGCTTGCCTATGATCTTGAGCAGGGGAACATTGATTTCTCGCTGTTCCCGGCTTGGACGGAAGCGGACCTGCATGCCCTTATTCGCGACCCTAAGGGCTTCGGTGCGGCGCACGATGAGCTCATGAAGCCGGGCAAGCTGAATACGTTTAAGCATTATTACCGGCTAGGCGGTATGCGCCTGGTGGCGAAGGTCCTTGCCGAGAAAAGCAAGGGGCGAGCATAATGGCGCGGCTTTCTGTGGTTGTTCCCGTATATAACGTGGAAGATTGCCTCCCGTGGTGCCTTGATTCGCTCGAGGTGCAGACGCTTTCCGACATTGAGATTCTGTGCGTGAACGACGGCTCGACCGATGGGTCGCGCAACGTGCTTGCTTCGTACGCCGATTGCGATGCACGTATCCGTATTATCGATAAGCCGAACGGCGGCCTATCGTCTGCGCGCAATGCCGGCATTGATGCCGCTTCGGCACCCTACGTGAGCTTCTTGGATTCTGATGATCGCTACACGCCGAATGCTTGCGAGCGCATCGTTGCTGCTTTGGATGAGACGGGTGCTGACGTGCTTACGTTTGGCGCCAATCCGTATCCGGCCGAGGACGGCTACCCGTGGCTCGAGCATGTGCTGAGCCCAAGGGACGTGGTGTACGATGCATTCAGCATGGACTTAGTCCTGAGGGAGAGCTCGCTGCCGTTTTCTTGGCGTACGGCATGCCGGACTGATTTCCTGCGTGAATCTGGCATCGCCTTTGAGCAAGATCTTCGCTTTGGCGAGGACCAGGTCTTTGCGTTTGCGGTGTATCCGCGCTCGAGCAAGACGGCGCTTATCTCTGACAAGCTGTATGACTATCGCGTGAGCCGCCCAGGTTCCTTGATGGACCGTTTGCGCGCTACGCCCGGGAAGCGCCTCATGGAACACGTGACGATTGCCGGTGCCATTTTCGCCGATTGGCAGCAGGCGGGATTCTTGCATGAGCATGCCGCGGATATGGCGTTCTGGCTCTGCACGTTTGTTTTGTACGATGCGCTCGACCTTGCCCCTGCATCCGCTGACGAGATCTTTGCTTCAACGGGGCAAATGCTCGCGCCGTATCGAGAGCTGCTTGACGCGACGCGCGCCGATTTGCCACAAGCGGTTTCCGCATTGATCGACGCTGCGTTTGATGTGGGCGAGCTGAAGGGCGCGGCGCACCGTGAGCGCCTGATGTTTGCGTTTGATCGCTATCGTTATGGAAGGAAGCGCGCCGCCGGACGCGCGGCAAAGCGATTGCTAAGGGGAGCGAATGGGAATTAAGCGGCTGGTTTCCTGCCGGAGCGCAGGAAAGGTGTATTCGCTGCTGCGCATTCCTGCGTCGCAGGGGAAGGGTGCACGCACTGCTCGCTTGCTGGTGGGCGAGCGCGAGCTTCCGGCATCGCTGTTTGCCTTGGAGCGTCGGAAGGTTCGCGAGCTTGGTCTCGACGCTTCGTTCGCGTATAAAGTTCTCGTTATGCCGTTTCTCAACAGCCGGGTTGCCCGTGTTGAGATACTAGGGCGTGGCACTGTCATCGATTCGTTCCCCGTGCGGTTTGATGCTCTTAAGGCGGCGTCGATTCTTGCGTATCGAACCAAGCCAGCGCTCTGTGCAGCTATACGCGATTTCGATTGCGATTATTGTGCTGGCGGGTATTACCTTGCGTTTGACCACGGTTTTCAGGGCGTTGAGGACGATGTCTGGCGTATCCGGATTGATTGGCAGGGCGATGCAGACGCCCAGCCTGGGCTTGCCGTGTATGGCGCTGACGGCGAGCCGCTTGAGTTCACTTCGCATGTATTTGAGTACCAACCCGGGCTGCTGATACAGGATGGCGTAAGACTGCATCGTCTGTACCTGTCTGTGCTTGTAAAGGGCTCCCCGCGAGACTTCGTGATTGTTGCCAAGGATTCATCTGGGCACGTTGCGTCGGGCTTTTGTTCGCTCGACGGCCGCTTCTTCAATGCGCTTCGGGGTGCCTCTGATGCCTACATGAGCGATGCCTGCGCGGATGACGAGGCATATCACCGGTGGTTCGAGCGGCATCGGGCAACACCGGGCCAGCTTGCTGCGCAGCGAGCGGCGGAGCGGGGCCTGTCCCCACTGGTTAGCATTGTGGTGCCCTGCTTCCGTTCGAATGGAAGTTACCTGGTTGAATTGATCGATTCCGTGTTGGCTCAGAGCTATGCACGGTGGGAGCTCCTTTTGGTGGACGGGTCTCCCGAGGACGGTGTGGTTGCCCAGGCGGTTGCTAAGGCATCCGATAATCGTATTCGGATTATTGCCCCCTCTGAGAACACCGACATCGTTTCCAATACCAATGTGGGCATCGAAGCCTCCCGCGGTGAGCTCATTGCGTTTTTGGATCATGACGACCTACTTGAGCCCGATGCGCTTCATTGCTATGTCGCTGCGCTGGAGGCTGATCCAGGAATAAGCGTTCTCTATTCTGACGAGGACCACATCGGTGAGGACGGCCTGCTTTGTCAGCCGGTCTTTAAGAGCGCGCTTGATGTTGACTTGCTCTATAGCCACAACTGCGTGACGCACTTCTTGGCGGTGCGTGCCGAGCTCTTGGATCAGATCGGGCTTTCATCGGTCGATGTGGCAGGTGCGCAGGACTATGACCTGACGCTTCGCGCGCTTGCCGCCGGTGCGAAGTTCAAGCACATTCCGCGCGTTCTCTACCACTGGCGCATGCATGCCGGTTCGACGGCGGGGGATTCTGCGGAGAGCAAGCCGTATGCGCATACGGCCGGACGCCTTGCTTTGGGGCGGCACTTTGTGCAGCGTGGCATTGCAGCTACCGTTGAGGATGCGGGCGAGCCTTTCGTGTATCGCGTTCGCTACGAGCTCCCTCAGCCGCATCCGTTGGTGAGTGTCGTGATCCCCTCGCGCGATCATGCGGATATGCTTGAGGAATGCGTTGCGTCGTTCTTGGAGCATTCCACCTACGATAATCTTGAGTTCGTAATCGTTGAGAACAACAGCGAGCAGCCCGAGACCTTCGACTGTTACGAGCACCTGGTTGAGTGTGGTGCTGGTCGCGTGCGCATCGTGACATGGAAGGGCGAGGGTTTCAACTACTCGTCTCTCATCAACTTCGGCGTTGCGGCGTCCTCTGGTGAATATTTGCTGCTGCTTAACAACGATACCGCGCTTATCAGCCCAGATGCCATTGAGGAAATGCTCGGCCACCTCCAGCGTCCCGAGGTGGGCGTTGTTGGCGCCAAGCTATATTTCCGCGATGGGTTGACGCAACATATCGGAATGTTGATTGGGCCGGGGCAGGCATGCGCGCATGTAAACCAGAATTTCCCGCCCAAGCGCGGGGGATATCGCGGACGCGCGGTTCGCCCCAGTAACTACAGCGCCGTGACCGGAGCTTGCCAGATGGTTCGCCGTTCTGTGTTTGAACAGGTGGGCGGGTATAACGAGGCATTTGCCGTGGGGTTCAACGACGTCGACTTCTGCTTGCGCGTGCACGAGGCGGGCTATCTTGTGGTTTGTACTCCCTATGCGGAGCTCTACCACTACGAGTTCACCTCGCGCGGCCGGGAGCTCGCAGACCAGGAGAAGCTGGCGCGTTGGAAGCGAGAGCAGGGCCTGTTCATCCAAACCTGGCCGCGCATTTTCACCGAAGGCGATCCCTATGGCAACCCGGCGTTTGATCCCGAGAGTACTTATTTTGGATTAGGGAAGTAATATGACGGAGATGGCGAAGCATATGAGGCGAGCTGCGGTGCCTGAGGGCTCATCGGAGCGTAATCGCGCCTGCCGGCGATTCTGGGTAGTCACGGCTGCTTTGGCTGCAGTTGTTGCGCTCGTGTGCGAGCTCGGCTTGTTTAACCTCTTGCATTGGACTTCGCTGGGCAACACGCCGGTTTCGCTGGATGTACAGCCCTCGGCGGGACTTACGGTCCAGGGGAGCACCTATACGATTGCAGATCCAGACAATGCCTATCTGGAGCTCACCGGAATCGACGCTCATGTCAGTACGCTGTTCATCGGATTGAGCGCATGCGATGACATGGCGCTGGATATCACGGTCTTTATGACCGATGAGGCGAACTCGACCTATACGGCCTTGCCCTCGGAAGAGCTTACGCTCGTCGTCCCTGCATCACGCTATCTCGAATTACATACGGCAGGCGAGTCACAAAGCCTGCGCATCGGGATTAACGAAGTCGCTGGTTATACGTTTTCCGTTGACGAGGGCTTCGTAGCTAATGCGACGGCGCCGTTTGATTTCTCGCCGCTCCGCTTGTGCGTCGTCTTTGTGCTGGCGTGCTTCGTGCTCGCATTCCGACCCTCCACTCCGCTGCTTCGCACGTCGCTTTCGTGGCGTTCGAAGGCCCAGAAGGCACTCATCGTCGTGCTCGCCGTGGTGGAGGTTGGTGCGTTCGGCGCTTTTTCGTACCGGGGCTTTTCGACCAATGACACCTGGGAGGCGCACGACCAATACGACGACTTGGCAAACGCCTTTTTGTCGGGGAGCGTGGTGATTGACAAGGAGGTGCCTGAAGCTATTCGTGAGTTGGATAACCCCTATGATCCAGGTGCCCGCGCGGTCGCGTTACAGGAGGCAGGGCAATCTGAGCTTTCGGGACGCATTACCGACTTCGCGTATTACGACGGGCAGTTCTACTCATATTTTGGCCCGGTTCCCGCGCTTATGCTCTTTGTGCCGTTCAAGCTGATAACAGGCCACGATATGCCAACATGGCTGGCCGTTTTCTTCTATGGGGCGCTCTTCGTCGTGGCGATTAAGGCTCTGCTGGTCTTACTCTGCGACCGTCTGCTCAAGCTCCGTCCGAGCCTGGGGCTCTTCCTGCTTGCCGATTTCTTGCTGTGTGGGACGACCGGCTTGATCTATCTCGGCTATCTGCCCGTCGTGTACTCGGTCCCTATTATCTCGTCGCTGGCGTTTGCCGCTTGGGGGCTTGTGTGTTGGCTGGCGGCCAAGCGCGGTGCGGGCGAGGTCTCTGCGCCGCTTCTGGTGGTCGGTGCCGTGTGCATTGCGCTAACGCTGGGCTGCCGACAGTCGTTCGTGCTCTGCGCACTGCTGGCGTTTCCGCTCTTCTGGGAAGAGATTGCGCGCTATCGCGCGTTCTTCTCGCGACGTGGCATCGGTAACACTGCGTGCGTTGTGGCGCCGTTCGTACTTGCGGGCGTGGCGGTCATGGCGTACAACGCGGCGCGCTTCGGCTCCCCGCTCGATTTCGGTGCGACGTATAATCTGACGAGCAACGATATGACCAAGCGCGGCTTTGAGTTGGCCCGGTTCCCCCTCGGCATCTTCTCGTACCTCTTCCAGCCTTTGTCGCTCACGGGTAAGTTCCCCTTCATGACGACGGTTCCGGTGACGAGTAATTACCAGGGATACACGAGCTCCGAGCCCATGTTCGGGGGATTCTACGCGTTTTGCACGATTGCGCTCGTTGCCTTTGCGTTTTGCTCAAGGCGTTTCAAGGCGCCTGGGTCCGTGCGCGGGTTCGCCCTCTTGCTCATGGGCATTGGCTTCACGCTTATGTTGTTCGATATCCAGGCATCCGGTATCACGGCACGGTATATGGCGGATTTCTCGTTCTTCCTGCTGCTGCCTGCCGTGTTGGCCCTTTTCATGTTTGAGCAGCGTGCTGGTACGGGCTCTGCGGCGTGGGCATTTCATCTCGCGGTCGTTGTGGCATCGCTCCTCTGCCTGGGCCTCAACGCGTGGAGTATCTTCATTGACGGGCGCTACGGTCCGCTAAAGGAGGCATTCCCCTCAATCTACTATGGTGTGAAGCAGGCGCTTTCATTTTTGTGGTAGGAGATAGGGCGATTAGCGTTGATGCGGCGTTGTGCAAAAGTCACGTCGCGGTAGCACCGCTTCGGCTTTCTTATCTGCTTGTCTCTCGATTCATTTCTCGATAAACGGCGAGCTCCCATTCGCGCCGCTCACTCTTGGCAACGGTGTCTAGGATGAGCCCAGCGCAGAAGGCGAGGCTCGCCAAGAAGACGAAACCGACCGCAAGGATGGCGGTGGGGAAGCGCTCGACGAGTCCGGTGTTGAAGTACTCGAGAATGACCGGAATGCCCGCGATAAGACCTGCGGCAAGCAAGATGAGTGCGACGAGGCTGAAGAACTTGAGCGGTCGATAGTTCTTGAACAGCGATGCGATGGCCATGATCACGCGCGCCCCGTCGGATACGGTATTGAGTTTTGACACGGACCCTTCTGGTCGGTCGCGATAGACGATGGGAACATCCACGATGCGCCAGCGGCGATCGACCGCATGGATGGAGAGCTCGGTTTCAATCTGGAACCCTGCCGAGAGCACCGGACAGGTCTTGACGAAGACGCGCGAGAATGCGCGATAGCCGGTCATGACGTCTTCGAAGCCGTATCCATAGATCCATTTGATCATCGCGCGCACCAGGTTGTTGCCAAAGCCATGTCCTGCTCGCTTGTTCTCCTGTGCGTAGGTACCGTTGGACAGGCGGTCGCCTACCGTCATGTCAGCCGTGCCGTTGAGGATGGGCACGCAAAGCGCTGGGGCGGATTCTGCAGGGTAGGTGTCGTCGCCGTCGACCATGAGGTAGCAATCGGCCTCGATGTCGCGAAACATCTGCCGGACGACATTGCCCTTGCCTTGGCGGGGCTCGTGACGAACTACGGCACCGTGAGCCGTGGCGATGGTGGCGGTATCGTCAGTTGAATTGTTGTCGTAGACGTAGATGGTCGCCTGTGGAAGCGCCGCATGGAAATCGTCAACGACTTTAGCAATGGTGAGCGCCTCGTTGTAGCACGGAATGAGTACGGCGATGGAGTGATCAGACATGTGCGTCCTATCCAGAATCGATATCATGGGGCAGGCGCTATTAGTGCGCGCACTAGATTATAGAATATGGGATGCTCTGGCATGTCTGTTGAGGTGCTGCATCTTGTCTGCATTGCATGTCTATTGAATCTTGTCTGCATTGCATGTCTATTGAATGGGGGCCTTCGATGAAACTGCGCCAGATTGACTTCGGGTGGTATTCCGCAAGCAGCCTCGTTCTTTTCTCGGCGCTCTTCGGTCTTATCGGAATGCTCTCCCTTCATATTCACACGGTTTCCCCTCAAGAGGCCGCTGCGGGCGAAGTCATTTTGGGGACGATGGAAGAGGTGACCTTCAGTCCGTTTACGGCGTTCGATGTATGGTGGTTCTTCCTATTTACGGTCATCAGCGCTGCGGCCATTGTGGTCCTTTCAAGAGTGGCGTTCATCTTTGCAGGCAGAGGCAAGGGAGCTTCATTTCGCGTGACCGTGCGTATGGCCTTATTGTTTGCTGTGGTAATGCTCGTTTGCTGGTTGCCGTATATGTTGACGTGGTTCCCGGGCGGCGTATACTCGGACACCCTCAACGTCATCGACCAGGCATATGGCGTGGTCCCGCTGTCCAATCAACATACCTTGCTCTACACCTTTGAGTGGAAGGTGTGCTTGAAGCTTGCCGGATACAACCTCTTTATTGGCTGTGCGCTGATGATGGCCTTCCAGGCGGTGGTCATGGCGGCAGTGTGCTCATATACGGTCTTATGGCTGAATCGTCACGGGGTCGGAAGAGTCGGTTGCACGTTCTCCGTTTGCCTCTTTGCGCTCTTCCCGTTATTTCCGTATTACGTGGTGTCGTTGTGGAAGGATACGACGTTCTCCACGTTCGTGCTGTGGTTCTGCTTGTGTTTTGCCGATGCTGTGCTCACACGGGGGAGGATTTCTCGTGTGCAGGTTGCTTCGCTTTGTGTTTCGACGCTGCTTGTAGCCTTTGCACGCAACAACGGCAAGTACATCGTGCTGGCTGCCGCTGTCTTCCTGCTGGTTGTGTGCCGGAGAGAGATTCGCGAGGCGCTGGTGAGCCTGTTTGTCCCGCTTTTTGCCACGTTGCTCGTCATTATCGTGGTGCAGGGGCCGGTATATTCCCGCCTGGGTGTCGATAGCTCTTCTACGGTCGAGAGCCTGGGCGTACCGATTCAACAGGTTGCCCGCGTGATTGCCTATGACGGAGAGCTTTCGCCTGAAGCTGAGGACGTGTTCTATTCCATTATGCCGCGTGAGACCTGGAAGGCAGCATATCGCCCATTGCTGGTGGACAGTGTAAAGTGGAACCCATCGTTCAACGCTTCTGCGCTTTCTGAGGATAAACTTGGATTTGTGCGTGCCTACCTCGATACGGGACTGCGTAACCCGCAGTTATATCTTGAGGGGTTTCTCATGAGCAACGCGGGTTTTTGGGATCCGCTAATGGGCGCCAACGAAAACGTTGCTTACGTGCAGCTTGATATGTGGAGCGGGTCGACGGTTTCGCAGGTTGACGTCATCGAGTCGCTGACCGGCGTTTCACTCCGCTCGCTACTTCAGCCGCATGGTTATTTCTCTTGCGCGTTGTTTGCGCTCATCATGTTGGCATCGCTTGCCGTGCTGGCGGTAAACCGTCAATGGCAGTGGGTCTGCGCGCTTGTCCCTATGCTGCTGCTCTGGGGAACGCTCATCATTGCCTCGCCGATTGCCTACAGCTTACGCTATTGCTACGCGCTCGTACTGGCTATACCGTTGTTTGTAGCGTTTCCCGTGCTGGCGTTGCGTTGGTCAACCGTTGAAGGGCCTCTTTACTTGACGCGTGATAGGGAAAACGAGACCGCGATGGTGGATGTCGATTCGTCTGACCAAGCGTTATCACATAAAGAATAAGCGCGCTCGCAAGAGATAAAGATACGTGAAAGCCTGATGCGCAGATATGATGACGTATTGGATGACAAGGCTGTCGAGGCCACCACGGTGTTTGATAGGATCCGAGCCCAACTTCGTCGCGCCCTCGTCCATAGGCTATAATCATCCATGCGCTAGCGCGCATGCGCCCATAGCTCAGCTGGATAGAGCAGGAGACTTCTAATCTCAAGGTCGAGGGTTCGAATCCCCCTGGGCGCACCAGCTATGAATAACGCGGCCGCACGGGAAATAACATCCCGTGCGGCCGCTCTCGTTTGACCAAAAGACAGCCTCGCTATTGAGCATCTGATTGCAAAGTCACCGTTCCTGCGACTTGAATGGGCCTCCAATTTGGGACACCGAGCAAAACTCCCGCCAAAGGATCGAATTTTGGGGTGGGGTCGAAGTAGTCGCTATTAAGCCGGTGTATCTACCTGCCGCTTTTATACCTCTTCGGTTGGGAGTACTCGGCTGGTCCTTCAAAATTCGATCCTTTGGCGGGAGTTTTGTTCTGGAGGCTCTCCAGCGACCGAGGCGCTTGCGGCGTTGTCATCGCCCTAAATCAAACTCGGGCAAGAAATGGCAGAAATAGGGGTGTATTAAATTGATAATTCGGCAAAATCTTGCCCGAAATGAGTCAGGCACGGTATCGCCGCAAAGGGGAAGCCGCTTCCTGCCGTCCCGCCGTCGGCTTCCGGTGCGTATCCTACTCCGCAACATCCCGAACCACTCATCCGTTTTTCCATACCAACTGGCGCGGTATGGGGTACACTAGGGGAGTCGTTGATGTACCCCATGGCGGCGGGCCCGCCGTGGGCATCCAGAAAAAGGAGACAAGTATGGTTTCTGAGAAGGTTACCCTCGTCAACCCCCAGGGTCTTCACATGCGTCCCGCGGGCCTCTTCGCCTCTACCATGGGCAAGTTCGCTTGCGACGTGACCGTCGTCACCCCCGAGAAGGAGGTCAACGGCAAGTCCCCGATGGCCCTCATGGCCGCTGGCATCCCCTGCGGCACCGAGGTCGAGATCCGCTGCGACGGCGCCGATGAGGCCGATGCTCTCACCACCGCCATCGAGCTCATCAAGAGCGGTCTTGGCGAGTAGCCCAGTTGCCGTCCATCTCGTGTTGAACGGATCTCACAACAACTGAGTTCATATGGTGAGCGCAGGTGCCCTGTCGGTGCCTGCGCTTTCACATATCCGCATGCCGCGTGGCGACGCCCGCGGCAATGGAGAGAGGATAAAAATGTACGAGGGAGTTAACGCATCCGAGGGCATCGGTATCGGTACCGTCGTTGTCGCCGCCGAGCCCGACCTGTCTTTCGAGCCGCACGCGGTTGAGGACACCGCCGCCGAGAAGGCTCGCTACCAGGCCGCCCTCGATGCCTTCTGCGCCAAGACCCAGGCCCAGGCCGACCGCATGAAGATCACCGTGGGCGAGAACGAGGCCGAGATCATGAGCGGCCACATCATGCTCGCCCAGGATCCCGGCATGACCGACGGCATCACCACCGCCATCGACGGCGGCACCTGCGCTGAGCAGGCCCTCGTCGAGACGAGCACGATGTTCGAGAACATGTTCCTTTCCATGGACGACGAGATGTTCCGCCTTCGTGCCGCCGACATCGCCGACATTCGCACCGGCATCCTGGCCGAGCTCCTCGGCCGCGAGGTCGTCGACCTCTCCGTCCTTCCGGCTGGCAGCATCGTCGTTGTGCATGACCTCACCCCGTCCATGACGGCCACCATCGACAAGGAGAACGTCGTCGGCGTCGTCACCGAGGTCGGCGGCCGCACCTCGCATTCCGCCATCATCTGCCGCGCGCTCGAGATTCCTGCGGTGCTCTCGGTCTCCAACGCCTGCGGCGCCCTCCACGGCGGCATGGTCGCCATTGTCGACGGCATCAACGGCCACGTGATCAGCGAGCCCGATGAGCAGCAGCTTGCCGACTACCAGGAGCGCGCCGCCGCCTTCGCGGCCGAGAAGGCCGCGCTCGAGGCCTTCCGCGGCAAGCCCACGGTCACGGCCGACGGCGAGAAGAAGGTGCTCGCCTGCAACATCGGCAACCCCGAGGACGCCAAGGGCGCCGTCGACCACGACGCCGAGGCGATCGGCCTCTTCCGCTCCGAGTTCCTGTTCATGGACGCCACGTCGCTTCCCACCGAGGACGAGCAGTTCGAGGCCTACCGCAAGGCCGCGGTCACGCTCAAGGGCGCTCCGGTCATCATCCGTACGCTCGATGTGGGCGGCGACAAGGAGATTCCGTACATGAATCTCCAGAAGGAAGATAACCCGTTCATGGGCTATCGCGCCGTGCGCTACTGCCTCGACAACCCCGATGAGTACAAGGTGCAGCTGCGCGCGCTTCTCCGCGCGAGCGCATTCGGCGACATCAAGATCATGGTGCCGCTCGTCACCTGCGTCGAGGAGATTCGCTCGGTCAAGGCGCTCGTCGAGGAGTGCAAGGAAGAGCTGCGCGCCGAGGGCTACAAGTTCAACGAGAACATCGAGGTCGGCATCATGATGGAGACGGCCGCTGCCGCCAACATCCCCGACCTGCTCGCCAAGGAGTCCGCGTTCTTCTCCATCGGCACGAACGACCTCACCGGTTACACCATGGCCTCCGACCGTGGCAACGACAAGGTCGCCTACCTCTACAGCTGGTACTACCCGGCGGTCCTGCGCGCCATCAAGAACATCATCCAGGCTGGCGTGAAGGAAGGCATCATGGTGGGCATGTGCGGCGAGGCCGCGGCCGATCCGCTGCTCACGCCGCTCCTCATCTCGTGGGGTATGGAGGAGTTCTCGGTCTCCGCGCCGAGCGTCTTGCGCACCCGCAAGGTCATCTCCCAGTGGACGAAGGCCGACGCCGACGCCCTCGAGGCGAAGGTCATGCAGCTCGAGACCGCCGAAGAGGTCAAGGCCGCGCTCACTGAGGCCGCGCGCTAGGCCTGTTGCCTGCTCGCATCCGGTTGCGCTCCTACCTACCACTGTGCACGGCTGCGTTAAGTCTCGGTAAGCATCCGGGTCGCGACGCTTGATTTTGCTGCATGGCGCGCCTAAGCTATGCGCCATGCAGCATTAGTATGAAAGGATGGTAGCTGTCTTATGTTTTATACGCTGACTGCTAACCCTGCGGTCGACATGACCGTTTCCTGCCCGCCGCTTGTTCCGAACGAGAACATCCGCTCCTTCTCGGCGAGCTATACCGCCAACGGCAAGGGCCTCGACGTGTCCTTCGCGCTCAAGAAGTTTGGCGTCGACTCCGTGGCGCTCGGCTTCTTCGCTGGCTTCACGGGCAAGTACGTGGTCGATGAGACCATGAACATGGGCTGCCTCTGCCGCCCTGTCTGGATTGATGGCGTGACCCGCATCAACTCCTACTTCAACGACGGTCAGTCCGAGCACGGCATCCTGAACCCGGGTCCCGCGATCACCCCGCAGAACGAGCAGGAGCTCTTCCGCATTCTCGACTCTACCGGCGACCTTGACTGCCTGATCGTTTCCGGCTCGCTGCCCCCGAAGGCCTCCAAGGACTTCCTGGACAAGGTTGTGGCGCATGCTCAGGATCGCGGCGCCGACGTGGTGCTCGACCTTTCGAGCGACAAGCTTAAGACGCTCTGCTCCACGCACCCGCTGCTCATCAAGCCGAACCATCACGAGATGCGCGAGATCTTCGGCGTCCAGATCGATACCGACGACGACGCCCGTCGCGCCCTTGCGCTCGCCCACGAGGCCGGCGTGCAGAACGTCCTGCTCACCATGGGCAGCCGCGGCAGCGCCTACTTCTCGAACGGCGAGGACATCTGGTACGCCAAGCGCGAGTTCAACATCAAGCTCGTGTCTTCCGTCTGCGCCGGCGACTGCACCCTCGCGGCCTTCCTGCTCAAGTGGTACAAGGATCGCGACAACGTGGAGGAGGCGCTCAAGCTCGCCATGGCCACGGGCGCGAACGTTGCCGAGAGCGTCGGTTTGGGCGACTTCGGCCATGTGGACGAGTACAGCAAGCGCGTGACCGTCCGCAAGCTCCCGCGCTAGTGCCTGCTGACGCGTCTTCGCGCGTTAACGCCTCGTTGAGGATGTACGATGCCCCCGTGCTTCGGCATGGGGGCTTTCTTTTGGCGTGCCCGCCTGCGGTTTGCGCTGGCCTCATGTGGGGCGCTCAGAAGCGCTCGCGATTGCTCGGGAGGCGGAGCGCTCGGAGGCGTTCGGGGGGCGACGAGCTGGGGCGAGCCGGCGGGCGTGTCGGCGACGAGCCGGGGCGAGCCAAGGCGGCCGCTTCGCACGGGATCGGCCCCAGGGCACATGAAGCGCAAAACGATGAGTGTCCACTTCGCCACGGCACCGTATACTGTACCTGTCAACGTGAATGGGGTGTAATGGACGAGTGCTTGCATATCGATACCGGCACGGTGCCTAGCATTACCGTCGAGCAGCCTGCCCTGAACGGAACGCCTGCGCCCGCAACGGCGCTCGAGGTGCTTCGGGCTCTTGAGGAAGCGGGGCTCGAGGCGTGGATCGTGGGCGGCTGGGTACGCGACGCGCTGCGAGGCGCTCCGTGCCACGACGTGGACATTTGCTGCTCGGGAACCTGGCAGCAAAGCGAAGCCGCCCTCAAGGCGGAAGGCTTCAAGGTTGTTCGGTCGGGCATCAAATTCGGTGGCATCACGGCGGTGCGGGGTGAAGAGCGTATCGAGGTAACCTCGTATCGTTTCGACGGCTTTTACACCGACGGGCGTCATCCCGAATCTGTTCGCCTTGCGCAGCGCGTGGAGGACGATCTTGCCCGCCGCGATTTCACGGTCAACGCGATGGCGTGGCATCCAACGCGCGGTCTGCTCGATGTATACGACGGTGCGGGAGACCTTCGCCGCCGTATGATTCGGGCGGTGGGGGAGCCGCGCCGGCGCTTCGAAGAGGACGCGCTTCGCATGCTCCGCGCCGTGCGGTTTGCCTGCCGGCTCGACTTCGTGGTCGAGCCCCAGACGGCGTCCGCACTCGCCTCGTGCGCGCCCCTCCTCGATGCGGTGGCACGCGAACGAGTGGGCTGGGAGCTCGATGGCATCCTTGCAACCGGCCATGCGGGAGATGCCCTGCTCCGGTATCCCGACATCATGTGCGCAGCCATTCCCGAGCTGGGACCTTGCCGTGGCTTTGACCAGCATAGCCGCTATCATGCCTTCGATGTATACGACCATATCGCCCGCGTGCTTACCGTGGCGGGCGAGCTCTCACTCTCGAGTGTGGATGGCGCCGGCCCCGAGGCCGCCCCATCGCCTTCGCTCATGTGGGCGGCGCTCCTGCACGATATCGCCAAGCCGGCGTGCTTCACGCTCGACGACCGGGGGTGCGGCCACTTCTACGGGCACCCCGAGCGCGGGGCGGAGCAGGCGCGAGAGATCATGCACCGCCTTGCGTGCCCGAGCGAGGTGATGCGCGACGCATGCCTGCTCATTCGTCATCACGACCGGCCCATGAGCGCCGAGCGCAGCGACCTTTTACGCGTTATGGGGCTTTTCGCTGGTTCGGGTTTGGATACGCCGCGCCTCATGAACGAGCTCTTCGACATCAAGCGCGCCGATACGCTCGGAAAGGCTCCGTCGTGCTTCTACTACGTGAAGGATATCGAGCGCATGCGCGAGATGGTGCGCGAGCTGCTTGCCAACAACGAGGCGTACAGCGTGGGAACCTTGGCCCTCAGCGGGGCGGACCTCATTGCCGCCGGCGTGGCGCCCGGCCCCCGTATCGGCGCCCTGCTTAGGCGTGCGCTCGATGCAACGGTCGATGGCCTGGTGCCCAATAAGCGCGACGACCTGCTTGCTTATCTCGATGTATAGGGTCTCGCAAACCCGTTTCGCTTCCGTTGTCGCCTGCGCGCATGTTGCTGGCGGCTGGGATGCCTTCAACAAATGTGGTAGGATGAGGCAAGAGTAACACGAATTGAACTATTCGTAACACTCGGTCTACGTGAACTACCCAGAGGTGCTGAGGAGCATGCTCATGATAAACGAAGAGGCGCGCGGCAGCGGCATGCTGTCGCGTCGTGGATTTATAGCGGGTGCAGGTGCTGCGGGTGCCGCGGCGTTGCTGAGCGGCTGCACGGCAGGCTCGGGCGAAGGCGGCTCCGCGCCTTCCGGGTCTGGTTCCGAAGGAGCTTCTAGCCAGGTGATCGTCGCCATGAACGCGGGAAGCGAGCCCGCGGCAGGGTTTGACCCGCTTGTTTCCTGGGGATGCGGCGAGCACGTGCACGAGCCGCTCATCCAGTCGACGCTCATCACCACGGACGAGAACCTCGAGTTCATTAACGACCTTGCGACGGGCTACAGCTGCTCTGACGATGGGCTGACCTGGACCTTCGAGCTTCGCGACGATGTCGCGTTCACCGATGGGGAGCCGCTCACCGCCTCCGACGTGGCGTTCACGGTGAACTCCGCGATCCAAAGCGACACCTTCGAGGGCGATCTCTCCATGGTGGACGAGGCGGTTGCCGTGAACGATACGGTGGTGGAGCTCCATCTCAACAAGCCCTACAACGCGCTCTTGTACACCCTCGCGGTGCTGGGCATCGTGCCGGAGCACGCCTACGACGATGGATACGGTTCCGCTCCCATAGGGTCGGGCCGCTACATGCTTGAGCGCTGGGATCGCGGCCAGCAGGCGATCTTCAGCGCCAACCCGGATTACTACGGCGAGCCGCCGCTCATGGGGCGCGTGGTCGTCGTGTTCATGGAGGAGGACGCAGCGCTTGCGGCGGTGCAGGCGGGCGAGGTCGACATCGCGTATACCTACGCGACGCACGCCCAGCAGAGCTTCGACGGCTATGAGCTTGTGAGCTATGCGACGGTCGACTCACGCGGCATCTCGCTGCCCACGCAGCCTGCCGGCGGCACGAAGTCCGAGGGCGGGACGAGCTACGCCATGGGCAACGACGTGACCTCGGACCTCTCGGTTCGCCGCGCGCTCACCTACGCTATCGACCGCGATGCGGTAATCGAGAACGTGCTTTCGGGCTATGGCAAGCCTGCCTACAGCGTAAGCGACGATATGCCGTGGTCGAGCGACGACATGAAGGTCGAGCTCGACCGCGACCTGGCCGCGCGCCTGCTCGACGATGCTGGCTGGGCTATAGGCAGCGATGGCGTGCGTGCGAAGGACGGCGTGCGCGCTGCGTTCGACATCTGGTACTCCTCGGATGATTCGGCGCGTCAGGCGATTGCCAACGAACTCTCCAACCAGTTTGCCCAGATTGGCATAGAGGCGAGCCCGCGCGGTGGCAGCTGGGACGAGATCTACAGACACCAGTACGAGCAGCCGGTCCTCTGGGGGTGGGGTTCCAACTCGCCCATCGAGGTGTATGCGCTCAACTACTCTACGGGCTGGGGCAACTACGCGTGCTACGAGAACGCGGCGATCGACGCCCATCTCGACGAGGCGCTGGCGCAGCAGAGCATCGAGGATTCCTACGCGTACTGGCAGCTCGCGGCTTGGGACGGCGAAAACGGCTTCGCGCCCAAGGGCGCTGCAACGTGGGCGTGGATCGCCAACGTCGATCATCTCTACTTCAAGCGCGAGGGGCTCGTCGTGGCAGACCAGAAGCCGCACCCCCATGGGCACGGATGGTCGCTCGTGAACAACGTGGACCGCTGGGAATGGTCGTGATGCGCTCGGTCGCTCGCGGTGTGGTGCGCTTCGCGCTGCTCATGTTGGCGGTGAGCTTTCTGACCTTCCTCTTGGTGGGAAGTTCGCCCATAGATCCCGTGCAGGCCAATGTGGGACAGGCGGCATACGCGACGATGAGCCCGGAGCGCAGAGAGCTGCTGGCGGAGCGATGGGACGCCGACACACCCGTCGTTGAACGCTATCTCTCGTGGCTGGGCGACGCCGTGCAGGGAGATCTTGGCGAGAGCCTTCGCTTCAACGAGCCGGTTGTCGAGGTGGTGGGCGAGCGGTTCGCGAGCTCCGCGCTGCTTCTGGCGGCGTCGTGGGTCATCGCGGGCGCCGTGGGCCTTGTGCTGGGGATCGCATCCGGCGCGCTTCGTGACAGCTGGCTCGACCGGCTCGTGCGAGGGTATTGCTATGTGCTCTCGGCCACGCCGACGTTCTGGCTCGCGCTCATCGCGCTCATGGTGTTCGCCGTCTACCTCGGGTGGTTTCCCCTGGGCTTCTCGGTTCCCATCGGCTCTACGGGCGCGGTGCCACTCGCCACGCGTCTCTACCATATGGTGCTCCCCGCGCTGGTGCTCTCGCTTACGGGCATAGCCAACATGGCGCTTCATACGCGCGAGAAGACCATCGACGTGCTGGGGAGCGATTATGTGCGGTTCGCGCGTTCGCGAGGCGAGGGGCTTCGGTCCATCGTCTTTCGCCATGGCCTGCGAAACCTCGTGTTTCCAGCACTTACACTGCAGTTTTCCCAGGTGAGCGAGATTGTGGGAGGCTCCATCTTGGTGGAGCAGGTCTTTTCGTATCCCGGGCTCGGGCAAGCGGCTGTCACGGCGGGTCTTGGCGGAGACGCGCCGCTGCTCGTAGGCATCGCACTCGCCACGGCCGCGCTTGTCTTTCTTGGCAACACGCTCGCAAACCTGCTGTACGGCGCGGTGGACCCGCGCTTGGGTTCGCGCGTGCGGGAGGAGGTGCGATGACGGTGCGAGAAGATGGCGAGGCACAGCTTTGCCGGCAGGTCGAGGCAGATGCCCCCGGCCTCGTTCAGGATCACGACCACCCGTCGCTCACCGTTTTCCACGAGCCTGCGGCGACGGGGGTGCTCAGCGGCAGGCGCGCCATGCTCGTCATGGCGGCAGGGGTTGCGATCGCGCTCTGCGCGGTCGTTATCGCGGGCATCATGCTTGCCGACGCCGCCTCGACCACGAATTTCGATGCGCGCAACCTTGCCCCCTCGCTCGACCACCCCTTCGGAACCGATTGGATGGGCCGCGACATGCTCGCGCGCACGCTTGCAGGGCTTTCGACCTCGGTTGTCGTGGGGCTCGTCGCCGCGACGGTCTCGTCCGTCATCGCGCTCGCGCTCGCTTCTGCCGCCGCGCTCGGTGGGTCCCGGGTCGACGCTGTGGTGAGCTGGCTCATCGACCTTACGATGGGCATCCCCCATATGGTGCTTCTCATCCTCATCAGTTATGCGCTCGGCCGCGGGGCGCTCGGAGTCATGGTTGGCATCTCCGTCACGCATTGGCCGAGCCTTGCCCGCGTGCTGCGCGCCGAGATCCTGCAGCTTCGTGAGCAGCCCTATATCTCCTGCTCGCGCGCGCTCGGCGTATCGCGCTTGCGCATCGCCTTTACGCACGTCATACCCCATGTGCTTCCGCAGTACCTGGTGGGGCTCGTGCTGCTCTTTCCCCATGCCGTGCTGCACGAGGCCTCGATTACGTTCCTCGGATTCGGACTGTCGCCCGAGCAGCCCGCCATCGGCGTGATCTTGTCCGAAGCGATGGGTTATCTCACCTCGGGCGCCTGGTGGCTCGCGGTGTTCCCGGGTCTGGCCCTCCTCGCCGTGGTGCTCATGTTCGATCGCGCCGGCGCGCTGCTTCGGCGCATGGTGTCGCCCGAGGGGGTGCAGGGCTGATGCATACCGATGCAGAGTTCCATCATCACCATCGTCATGCCTCGGGCTCGCGGCATCCGCAGGGCCGGCACCTTCTCTCCGTCGAGCATCTCTCGGTCGGGTTCAAGATGTACGATCCCGCCGCACCCTATTTTCGGGCGCAGAAGGTTGACGCCCCCGTCATCAAGGACCTTACCCTGTCGGTGCATGAGGGGGAGATGCTTGCGCTCGTGGGGGCGAGCGGCTCGGGGAAGACGCTTCTGGCCGATGCCATCATGGGTTTGTTCGAGCCCAATGCGCGCGTGACGGGAGCCATGTGGTTCGAGGGACAGCGCTGCGACGCCGCCGACCTTGCGCGTCTACGCGGGCACGGCATCTCACTCGTGCCGCAAAGCGTGAACAACCTCGACCCGCTCATGCGCGTGGGCGAGCAGGTGGTGGGTGCCTGCGGCCGGGGCCGAGCGGGCAGGGAGCGCCGTAGGCAGCGCATGGAGCGCATGCGCGAGCTCTTCCGCGCCTATGGGTTGGCGGTGGAGGTCGAGCGCATGTACCCGCACGAGCTCTCCGGCGGCATGGCGCGTCGCGTGCTGCTCATCTGCGCGATCATGGACGATCCGCAGCTTATCGTGGCGGACGAGCCCACGCCGGGCCTCGACATGGATCTTGCCGTCCATGCTCTCGACGACCTTCGGTCCTTTGCCGACGGGGGAGGTGGCGTGCTTCTCATCACGCATGACCTGGAGCTTGCGCTCAGTGTTGCCGACCGCGTGGCGGTCTTTCGCGACGGAACGGTGGTCGAGGAGACCGCCTGCTCGAGCTTTGCCGCTCCCGAGCTGCTCGCGCACCCGTTCTCGCGCGCACTTTGGCATGCTATGCCGGAGCACGGCTTTTCTGCGTTAGACGAAGAGGGGGGAGAGCGATGAGCCTCGAAGCGCGCGATATCTCGTTTTCCTACGTGCCAGGCCGGCCGATTCTTCATGACGTGAACTTGGTTGTCGATCCGGGCGAGCGCGTGGTGCTCACGGCTCCCTCGGGCAGGGGCAAGACGACGCTCTGCCGGGTGCTTTCCGGCTATCTGCGCCCAGATGCCGGAACCGTCCTCGTCGATGGCGTTGAGCTGTCGCGCGCCCGCGCCGCCCGCAGCTGCGTGCCTGTGGTGCGCACGCGCAGTGCACGTGCTGCTCGCGACGGCGTGCCTGCGGCGCGCGCCCAGGGCGCTTGCGACGGTGTGCCCGCAGCTTCCGGCTCGCGGGGTTCTCGTCTGCGCGGTCCCCGGCCTGTCCAGCTTATCTGGCAGCATCCCGAGCAGGCCTTCGACCCGCTTCTGCGTTTGGGCAGGAGCCTGGCTGAGGGGGTGCCTTCGCGAGCAGCTGCCCGTGCAGGTGGTTCCAGCGGGGCGGGGAGCCTTGGCGCCGCACGCTCCGCCGCTGCGCATTCCGCCGCCGAGCGCCTCGATGCCGTGCGCGACACCGGCCTGCTTGAGCGCTTCGGGATCCGAGGGGCATGGCTCGACCGCTTCCCGCACGAGCTCTCGGGCGGTGAACTCATGCGCTTCTGCATCGTGCGGGCGCTCATCGCCGAGCCCCGCTACCTCGTATGCGACGAGATGACCGCCATGCTCGACGCGGTGACGCAGGCGGAGCTCTGGCGCGAGGTGATCGCCATCGCGGACGAGCGGTCGATGGGGGTCGTGCTCGTCTCCCATAGCCCTGCGCTCGTTGACCGTGTGGCTACCCGGTTGTTTCGACTGATTTAATTCCGTCCCGGAGCGCCGCCGCGCAGAGGCTAGTGCTACTATGGAATCCCGTACAGAGCGCCGCGTGCGCGGCCGAGATTCTACTACGGGAAGCGCAGGTACAACATAATGACTAAGCACATCTTCGTGACCGGTGGCGTCGTCTCGTCGCTCGGAAAGGGCATCACCGCCGCGTCGCTCGGCCGCTTGCTCAAGAGCCGGGGATACAAGGTCACCATGCAGAAGGCTGACCCGTACCTCAACGTAGACCCGGGTACCATGAGCCCGTTCCAGCACGGCGAGGTCTTCGTGACCGAAGATGGCTATGAGAGCGACCTCGACCTTGGCCACTACGAGCGCTTCATCGACGAGAACCTTACCCGCGACTCCAACTTTACCACGGGCGCCATCTACCGCTCGCTCATCCATCGCGAGCGCCGCGGCGACTTCCTGGGCGGCACCGTGCAGGTGATTCCGCACGTCACGAACGCCATCAAGGACAAGTTCCGCCGCATCGAGGAGCAGACCGGCTCCGATGTGGTGATCACCGAGCTCGGTGGCACGATCGGCGATATCGAGAGCCAGCCCTTCGTGGAGGCCATTCGCCAGTACAAGAAAGACGCCGGCGCGGAGAACGTCTGCTACATCCACGTGAGCCTCGTGCCCTACATCGCCGCCGCCCACGAGGTCAAGACCAAGCCCACGCAGCATAGCGTGAAGGAGCTTCGCAGCTTTGGCATTCAGCCCGATATCATCGTGCTGCGCAGCGACCACGAGATCGACGATGCCATTCGCGCTAAGATCGCGAGCTTCTGCGATGTGGATGTGGACTGCGTGTTCACCAACGAGGACTGCGCCTCCATCTACGATGTGCCGCGCATGTTTGCCGAGCAGGACTTCGACCTGCGCGTCTGCGAGCGCCTGGGACTCGATCCGCGCGAGCGCGACATGAGCGAATGGGATGCCTTCCTCGAGAAGAAGAACCACGCCAACCATCATGAAGATGCCGTAAAGGTGGCCGTGGTGGGCAAGTACACCCAGCTCCCCGATGCGTATCTCTCGGTGATCGAGGCCATCCGCCACGCAGGGATCTTCTACGACCGCCATGTGGACGTTGAGCTCGTGGATGGCGAGGAGCTTACCTGGGATTCGTGCCAGGAGGTGCTGGGCGATGCATCGGGCATCGTGGTGCCCGGCGGCTTCGGCGTGCGCGGTCTTGAGGGCAAGATCTGCGCGGCCCGTTTCGCGCGCGAGAACAAGATTCCCTACCTTGGCCTCTGCCTCGGCATGCAGGTGGCGGTGTGCGAGTTCGCGCGCGATGTGGCCGGTCTCGCTGACGCCAATTCCACCGAGTTCGAGCCCGAGTGCGCGCACCCTGTGATCGACCTCATGAGCTCCCAGGAGGACGTCACGGAGAAGGGCGGCACCATGCGCCTGGGCGCCTATCCTGCAAAGCTTGCCGAGGGCTCGCTGGTGCGCGAGGCCTATGGCGAGGAGCTCGTGTACGAGCGCCACCGCCACCGCTACGAGTTCAACAACGCCTTCCGCGATGAGCTCGAGGGGGCTGGGCTCGTTATCTCGGGCATATCGCCCGATGAGCGCCTGGTCGAGATGATCGAGCTGCCGCGCGACATGCACCCGTGGTTCGTTGCCACGCAGGCGCACCCCGAGTTTAAGAGCCGCCCCACGCGCCCGCAGCCGCTCTTCCGCGAGTTCACGCGCGCCGCAGTGGGCTATCACGAGGGCATCGACCGCTTGGACGTCACGCCCAAGAACGCCCCCGTGGCGTAGGGCGTTGGTCGCGCCTCGACATAGCGAGCGAAACGCCGGTTCGGCGCCTGGTTCCGCCTTCGGTGAGGCGGGCCGGGCGCCGTCTGCGCTCGAACAGGCGGCGGGGGAGTACCTCACCTCGCTGGCGGTCGAGCGGAACCTGGCGAAGAACACGCTCTCTGCCTATCGGCGCGACCTCGCGGCGTATCTGGGCTTCCTTTGCGAGAGAGGCATAGACGAGCCCGATGCCGTGAGCAAGCGCGACATCGACGCATTCGTGGCGGCGCAGCGAGATGCTGGCTACGCGGATGCCTCGATCGTGCGCGCCCTATCCGCCGTCAAGGGGCTCCATGCCTTCATGGCGCGCGAGGGGCTCTCGACCGCACATCCCACGGCGTCGGTGCGTTTGCCCAAAAAAGAGGAGCGCTTGCCGGACTTCATCTCCGTTGAAGATGCCCGCGCCCTGCTCGACCAGCCGTTTCCCGCAACTCCGGCGGGTGCTCGCGATAGGGCTGAGCTCGAGGTCCTCTACGGCTGCGGACTGAGGGTGAGCGAGCTTTGCGGCCTCGATTTGCGCGACCTCTATCTCGACGATGAGTTCATGCGCGTGTTCGGCAAGGGGTCTAAAGAGCGGGTCGTGCCCATCGTGGGGAGCGCGCGTGCTGCGCTCGCGGCATACCTCGCGGGCCCGCGGGCGGAGCTCGCAGCGCATGACCGCGTGCGGCGCGGAAGTGCCGCCGTGTTCCTCAACAAGAATGGCGGGCGCATTTCCCGGCAGTCGGTGCATGCTACGTGCGAGCGCTACGGGCGCCTCGTTGGTATCGAGGGACTGCATCCGCACACCCTTCGGCATTCATTCGCGACGCACCTGCTCGCCGGCGGCGCCGACCTGCGCGTGCTGCAAGAGATCTTGGGGCATGCCGATATCTCAACCACGCAGATTTACACGCACCTGGACCGGAGCCAGCTGCAAGAGGTCTACCTCGCCGCCCACCCCCGCGCCTAGCGAGGCATATGAGACAGTTGTGCCGGGTCAATCTGTCTCGTGTGTGGCGAGGCAGTCACGCGCGGGGGTGCTGCCCGGCGTGAGACAGTTGTGCCGGGTTAATCTGTCTCATGTGAGACAGTTGTACCGGGTCAATCTGTCTCACATGGCGCGGGGTACCCGGGCTGTGCGAAAAGAGCTGGAAGTGCAAGCCTTGCAGCCGACCTGCGGTTTCCATATCTTGCGCACGCCCGCTCCATCGTGCGGAAAAATCGCCTCAAGGTGAGGTTGAAGGTTAGGGTTGCCGCTCGTCCATCAAGCGGTAGGGCGCCCGCTGTCATCCAAACACAATATGTCGTGCTCAGGTTGGTTTCCCCATTTGGGGAGCCGGTGTCCGTTGGTGGAGATGTGGGAACCGGTGGGGGAGAAAGTGGGAAAAAATGTTGCTAAAAATCGCTTCAAACCATACTATTGAATGCGTCGACAGCCGGGGTGGTTCCCCGTACGAGCCCTAACCGAGTAACCGAGAGGAGGGCGCAGCAGAGATGTTTGCCGGGACGTTCGAGCGCAATCTCGATGCCAAAGGCCGTTTATCCCTGCCTGCTGCCATTCGCTCTGAGCTCGGCGAGCATGTGTACGTGTTGCCTGCGCCGGACGTCGATGCCTTGTACGTGTTCTCGAACGAGAAGTTCGAGGATTGGGCACTGGGCCTCTTCGAAAAGCGCGGAGGCTTCAATTCCCGCAAGCGCGAGGATCAGGCGCTCATGCGCAAGATCATGGCGCGGGCGACGCCGATGGATATCGACTCCGCTTCGCGTATTGGTCTGAGCGAGACGCTGCGCGAGAAGGCTGGCCTTAATCGCGAGGTCACCGTGGTCGGAAACTGGGACCATCTCGAGATCTGGGATCGCGCGAAGTGGGCTGAAGCCGATGCGGATGATGAAGGGGACGAGGACCTGTTCTTCGACGAGTAACCGGGAGCAAACGGACATGGCTACGTTGACACCTGAATATCGGCATGAACCCGTCATGCTCCAGGAAGTGCTCGAAGCGCTTCGCCTGAGCAAGGGCTCCACCGTCTGCGACTGCACGCTCGGCGGCGCCGGCCATTCTGTGAAGATGGCCGCGCAGGTGGGCGAGGAGGGGCTCCTCATCGGCATCGACCAGGATGACATGGCACTCGCCGCCGCCCGCACGCGCCTTGCATCAGAGGCGCCGGGCGTGCCCTTGAAGCTCTTGAAGGGGAACTTCGGTGACCTAGACGAGCTTCTGTGCCGAGCCGAGGTGCCCGGCATCGATGGCATCCTTTTCGACTTGGGCGTTTCGAGCCCGCAGCTTGATATCCCTGGAAGGGGCTTCTCGTACCACGAGGATGCCCCGCTTGATATGCGTATGGACCCGGGTAACAACCCTTTAAACGCAGCTGAGGTCATCAACACCTATAACGAAGCCGACCTCGCCCGGATCCTTCGCGTATACGGTGAGGAGAAGTTCGCCGACAAGATCGCGCGAGAGATCGTGCGGCGTCGGCAGCTCAGCCCCATCGAGACCACGGGAGAGCTCGTCGAGGCCATCAAAGCGGGGATTCCCGCGGCGGCGCGCCGACACGGGCATCACCCCGCGCGCAAGAGCTTCCAGGCGATACGCATCGAGGTCAACCATGAGCTCGATGTTCTCGAGCGCGGCCTCGAGGCAGCGGTGCGCTGGCTCAATCCGGGAGGGCGCATCTGCGTCATCTCGTACCACTCGCTTGAGGACCGCATCGTGAAGCACGTCTTCCAGGAGCGAAGCCGGGGCTGCACCTGCCCGCCGGAACTTCCGGTCTGCATGTGCGGAAACGTGCCGACACTCAAGGTATTGACGAGAAAACCGCTGGTTGCCACGACCGAAGAGGTCGAGCGCAACCCGCGAGCGAGATCTGCCAAGATCCGCGTGGCCGAGCGCTTGTGAGCGCAACGCCCGCTTATCTTAGGTTCCATCCCGCACCGCACCAGAAACGTACCGTAAACGCACCACTAACGCACCGGGATGGGAGGCATGCGTACCATGGCGTACTACGATTCCAATGCGGCGTATGCCTACGACTTCGAGGCGATGCCGGCTCCGGCAGCTCGCCCCGAAACGGGCGCGGCGCCCGCTGAGCGCCCGCGCTTCGACGTCTATACAGGTGAGGGCCGCGAGGCAAACCAGGTCGTGAGCCCTGTCTTCACCCATGTGGTGAAGGTCTTTTGCGTGCTCGTCGCGCTCTTCTTCGCCATCGGCATCGCGCGCGTCGCCATCGCGGGCGTTACGGCATCGGTGCTCAACACGAACGCCGCGCTTAACAGTTCGCTCGAGACGGCGCAGGACGAGAGCTCGAACCTCGAGGTCATGAACTCGGTCTATGGAGCCGATACGCGCATCCGCGATCTTGCAACCGGAACGCTCGGCATGGTCGAGCCGGAGGACACGACGGTGCTCGATCTGAGCCAGGATGCCTCCGCGCAGGCGGGTTCAGCCGATGGCCAGGGCGCCGGCTCGGCAGCCACCGATGCTGCAGATGCAGGGTCGTCCGGGGCATCGAGCGCCGACACAGCCCAATAGGTCCCGGGAGGTAGCAATGGCGCGCGACCGGTATACCGGGAGCGGACGAGACGACGGGCGGTACAGCCGCAGAGGTTCGTCGCGTCCGCATCGTGATGCATTCAATCAAGGATACGAATCGATGTCTCGGGGAGGGGCCCCGCGCGATGCGTCGCAGCGTGGGTCCCGTTCCCATGCCGGTCGTTCAGGGCAGGCTTTCGGTTCTTCCCGCGGCAGTTCCCCCCGTGGCGCGGTGCGCCATGAAGGCGGGATGATGCGAGGCAGCTCAGCGCGAGGCAGCACGGGCTCCGATGCCCTCGGCCCAGCACGGGGTGGCACCCGGGGCGGCGGAGGTTCCGGAAGGCCTCCCCGCGGCACGCGCCCGCAGGTCGATCTGCTTCATAGCGACCTTGACCACGAGGGCATCCCGCGACGTGCTGTCGTGATGGGGGCGCTCGGCCTGGGGATGGCACTCGGCCTCTGGAATCTCGCGGATTACCAGATCGTGAACGCCGAAACGTACCGGAAGCGCGCCGACGAGCGCCGCCTCTCGCGCCAAACCCTCTTCGCCAAGCGTGGCACCATCTACGACCGGAACGGGAACGTCCTCACCTCGAGCGTCGAGTGCCAGAACGTCTACGCCAACCCCAAGCTCGTGGAGGATGCCGACGAGGCAGTGAGCGCCCTCGTCGAACTATTGGGCGTCGACGAGGAGACGTGCCGCGAGAAGGTCACGCGCGACACAACCTTCGTCTACATCAAGCGCCAGGTTGACCAGGATATCGCCGATGCGCTCTCGGAGCGCGGCATCAAGGGCATCGAGTTCGAGCAGACCATGAAGCGCGTGTACCCGTATGGTACGCTCGCCTCTCAGGTGCTCGGCGTGGTGAACATCGACAACGAGGGCGTCTCCGGTTTGGAGAGCTACTACGACGATGTGCTCACGGGCACGAACGGCTCCATCGTTCGCGAGCGGGCCCGCGATGGCTCGTATATCGCGGGCGGCGCCTACGAGAAGGTGTCTGCCAAAGACGGCACCGACCTTGTGCTCACGCTCGACGTGAACATACAGAGCGTCGCGGAGCAGGCGCTTGCCGACGCGGTCGAGAGCTCGGGCGCGGATTACGGATCGGCCATCGTATGCGATCCTGCGACGGGCGAGATCCTCGCCTGCTGCTCGTGCCCTACGTACGACCAGACCGATCTGGCGAACACGAACGCCGCCGACATGAACCTGCGCGTCGTGACGGACGCCTATGAGCCGGGCTCCGTGTTCAAGACGCTGGTGAGCGGCATGGGCATCGATCTGGGGCTCATGACGCCCGATACCACCTTCGACGTTCCGGCTGAGGTCAAGGTCGGCGACGACTGGGTGAACGACATCGACGACCGCGACTATGCCATGACCATGACGCTCCGCGAGATCATGCGGAGGTCTTCGAATACGGGCATGGTGCTCGTGGGCCAGAAGATCGGAGCGGATAACTTCGCCGAGTACCTCGACGCCTATGGCATCGGGTCCAAATCGGGCATCGATTTTCCGGGCGAGTCCACCGGCATCGTGCGCGAGCGCAGCGAGTACGACGGATCGAGTTTGGGATCGATGTCCTTCGGGCAGGGCATTTCCGTCTCGCCGATCGAGGTCACCCGGGCGGTGTGCGGCATTGCGAACGGCGGCGTCATGACGACCCCGCATTTCTTGAAGTCGAAGCACGGCGAGGAGCTCGATTGGAGCGACGGGGAGGCGAGCGCCATCAGCGCCGAGACGGCCGAGCTCGTGAAATCGATGATGATCACCGTCGTGGACGAGGGAACCGGTTCAGGGGCTGCGATCGAGGGGTATGACGTTGCGGGCAAGACCGGTACCGCCCAGCGCGCAGACGCGTCCGGTGGCTATCAGAAGGGTAACTACATGTCGTCCTTCATCGGGTTCGCCCCGGCAAGCGAGCCGGCGGCCCTTGCCTACATCACCCTCGACGGCACGCCGTACCACTCCTCGGCTGCCACGCCGGCATTCAAGACCATCATGGAGCAAGCGCTTTCGGTGCTGGGCGTCAAGCGAACGCGTTTATAGTGAGCGTGCGGCCGCGGCCGGTGCCGCCGGGCGCCATGAGCTTGGCTGCGCTCGGGGCGAGATGGTCCGCGCCCGGGCTTGCACACCTTGTGCGTTCCGCGCCGGCGCGCCCGGGCATCTTGGTCGCTACGGTACAATACGCAGCTGATGGAACTCGATTGAGGGGATTGCATGTTTGAGTTCACCGTAGAGACTATCGCGGGAGCTACGGGTGCCAGCGTTGTTGCCGGCGACCCCGCCCGTATCTGCCGGGGCTGCTTCATCGATTCGCGCCTTGTCGAGCGCGACGGCCTGTTCGTGGCATTTTCTGGTGAGCGCGTTGACGGTAACGACTTCGCGCCTCAGGCGGTGAGTGCGGGCGCGGCTGCCGTGGTGCTCACCCGGACGCCCGAGGACACCTTGCTCGAGCAGGCGGATGCGGCCGGATGCGCCGTATTGGTAGCGGACGATGCCCAGGAGTTCCTCCTGCGCCTTGCCCATGTCTACCGTGCCGAGCTCGCCTGCACCGTCGTGGGCGTTACCGGGTCGATCGGCAAGACCACGACGAAGGACTTCTTGGCGGCGCTTCTGGGCGCTCGCTTCCGCGTCTGGGCCACGAAGGGCAACTACAACAACCTGATCGGTCTGCCGCTCTCGATTTTGAGCGCTCCGCGCGATACGCAGGTGCTCGTGCTCGAGATGGGCATGAACGCCCGTGGCGAGATCGAGCGCCTTGCTGCATGTGCCGAGCCCTCGCTGGCGGTGATCACCAAGGTGGGCACCTCGCATATCGGCATGCTGGGGAGCCGTGAGAACATCGCGCGCGCTAAAGCAGAGATCATCTCGGGCATGAGGCCCGTGCCAAGCCGCTCCGAGGCCGGGGTGCCCGGCACCGCTCCCGTGCTCGTGCTCTCGGGCGAGGACGACTTCACGCCATTCATTCGCGACGAGTTCGCCCTTCCTGCGGCGGTCGAGGTGGTCCTTGCCGGGACGGGCGCAGACGACGAGGTTCGCGCGTCGAATATCGAGCTGGACGTCGAGGGTCATCCGAGCTTCGACCTTCTGCTTGCCTCCGGTGAGTCCGCGCGCATCACGCTGGCGGTTACCGGGGCGCAATCGGTCTCCAATGCCGTGCTCGCCGCCGCCCTTGCGGAGCGCCTGGGCATCGATGCCGCGACGATGGAGGCGGCGTTCAAGCGCCTGGCGATCACCGGCCGCCGTCAGGAGCTCCGTCGTGCCGCGTGCGGTGCGCGCGTAATCGACGATACCTATAACGCGAGCCCCGAGTCCACGGCTGCGGCGCTCGATCTCCTCGAGATGCTTCCCGTCTCCGGCCGTCGCATCGCCGTTCTCGGCGAGATCGGCGAGCTTGGCGAAGAAGGGCCCCGCCTGCATGCACTCGTAGGCTCCTATGCGGCAGCGAAGAAGCCCGATCTGCTCGTGTGCGTGGGCACGGCCTGCGCAGAGGAGATGGCCGCTGCGGCGCGCCTCATGGGCATGCCCGCCCGCTCCGTCGCGATTGCCGGCGATACCGCACGCGCTACGGAACTCGTTCGGCAGTCGCTCCGCCCCGATGATACGCTGCTTGTGAAGGGCTCCCGCTTCCTGGGGCTCGATCGCCTCGTCGAGGAGGTCTGCTAATGCTCGGAAACGCTGCCTATCCAACCTATCAGGCATTCATCTCGCTCGCTGTCGCAGCGGTTATCGCCGCGGTGATCATGCCGTTGTGGATTCGCGTCATGAGGATCGAGCACTTTGGACAGCAGGTGCGCGCCGACGGCCCCGAGCAGCACCTCATCAAGCAGGGCACCCCCACGATGGGTGGCGTCGTCATCCTCGTCGCCCTGGCGATCACCTGCCTCGTCATGGGCAGGCTCACCGCAGAGCTTGCCCTCGTGCTCATCGCCACGCTGGCTACCGGAGTCCTCGGCCTTATCGACGACCTCACCTCCGTTACCCACGGGCGCTCCCTTGGCCTCACCCCGCACGCCAAGATGATCGGCCTCACCCTTATCTGCGTGCTCTTCTGCCTTCTTTCGATCAACTGGTGCGGCGTCGAGCCCGTCGTGCGGTTCCCGGGAGGCCTTTCCGTCGACCTCGGCGTGCTCACCACGACGGTCGATATCGCAGGCGAGCCCTTTCATATCCCGTGGCTCTACATGATCTTTACCTGGCTGTTGATCGTGGGGCTCTCCAACGCGGTCAACCTCACCGACGGCCTCGACGGCCTTGCGGGCGGAACGTCCATGATCGCGATGCTCGTGATGGCTGCAGTGTGCTTCATCTGCAATGATTCGAACCTCACTATCTTCTGCGCCGCCTGCGCGGGTGCCTGCCTTGGTTTTTTGTGGTTTAACTGCTATCCGGCGAGCATCTTCATGGGCGACACCGGCTCGCTCGCGCTCGGCGCGGCGCTCGCCTGCGTCGCGGTCATGACCAACACCGAGATCGTGTCGCTCATCGTGGGCGGGCTTTTCATCATCGAGACGCTCTCTGTCATGATCCAGGTCGTGAGCTTCAAGCTCACAGGCAAGCGCGTCTTCCTCATGGCGCCCATTCATCATCATTTTGAGAAGAAGGGCTGGGCCGAGACGAAGGTGGTCATCCGCTTCTGGATTATCGCTGCCGCCTTCGGCGCGCTTGGCCTCGCGGTCTTCTTCCAGTTGGGATAGTGGTTCTTCATGCTGCTGCCAGAAACCTTCGACCTGCTTGTACTCGGGCTCGGGTCTACGGGCCTGGCCGTTGCCCGCTGGGGCGCGGCGCACCTTGGTGAGCGCGTGCGCTCGGTTACCGTATACGGCGGGGCGGCTTCTGCCCCCTCCGCCGAAACTGATGCGCTCGAGGCTGCAGGGGTGAGCTTCGTCTTCGGGACAGAGTTGGTCGAGGGTGGCTACGATGTATGCGTGGCGAGCCCGGGTATCTCGGAGTTCTCCGCGTTCTTCGCCCGCGGCCGCGAGCATGCGCTTGCCATCATGGGCGAGCCCGAATTTGCGTGGCGCCTCTCGCCCGAGCACTGGATCGCTGTCACCGGCACCAACGGCAAGACCACGACGACCTCGCTCATCAACCATATCTTGAATGAGTCCGGCCGCGCCTCGGTCGCGGTGGGCAACATCGGCCTGGCACCGATCGCTGCCGTGGACGACCGCGCTCCCGGCTCGTGGTTCGCTGCAGAGCTTTCGAGCTACCAGCTGGCAACGACGAGCATGTTGCATCCGCGCGTCGCGGTGCTCATGAACATCACGCCCGACCATCTGGCGTGGCATGGCACGCTCGATGCCTATGCCGCCGCCAAGCGCAAGATCTTCGCCAATCAGGAACCCGGCGATCTTGCTGTTGTGTGCGTGGAAGATGCGGGCGCCCGAGCTGCGCTTTCTGCGGCGCGCTCGACGGGTGCTGCCGTCTGCGAGCTTTCGCATGATGATTCCGGGGCCGCCTCGGCGGCGTTTTGCGATGAAGGCGTGCTTGTGGTGCGCTTGAACGGCGTGGAGCACCGCTTGGTTCCCACCGCCGAGCTTCGCATCCGGGGCGCGCACAACGAGCTCAACGCGCTCGCGGCGGCTGCGGCGGCGCTGTGGGTCGGTGCTTCGGACGAGGATGTCCGCGCGGCGCTCGTTTCGTTTACGGCTCTCGAGCATCGTATCGAGCCTGTCGCGCAGATCGACGGCGTGCGCTACATCAACGATTCCAAGGCGACCAACACCGATGCCGTCGTAAAGGCGCTCACCGCCTTTCCCGACGAGCCCGTGGTGCTGCTGCTCGGCGGCAGCGACAAGGGTACGCCGCTCGAAGAGTTCGTCGAGGACGTCGTGCATTCCACGGTGAGGGCCGTGGTCTGCTTCGGCGATGCCCGCCAGCGTTTCCTCGACGCCTTCGTGGAGGCAGCCGGCCGCCATGATATCGACGTGGCCGAGGCCGAGGACCTCGCTGATGCCGTGGATGTGGCCCGCTCGCTTGCCGAACGGGGCGACGTGGTCCTGCTTTCTCCCGCCTGCGCCTCGTTTGACGAGTTCTCGGGCTTCGAGGAGCGCGGGCGCGCCTTCAAGGAGCTCGTGGCGGCACTCGGGCGGGATGCCGAGTCCGTATAAGGTGTTTTTACGGCAAGACCGATAGGGACGGTAATGGCAGAGGAACCAAGGCAGCAAACCGGTGCATCGGTGGATGCGCCGGATGAGAAGCGCTCCCGGCGCTACGGGCGCATGGGTGGCCGCGCGCGCCGGGAGGCGGGGGAGCACTCCGCGCTCGGGGAGCGCCTCATCGCCGGCGTGCCGGCGCGCATCATGCGCCCCCGGCTCGTCTTCATCGTATGCCTCGCGGCGCTTCTCGCGTTCGGCCTTCTCATGGTGTACTCGGCCTCGTCTGTCGAGGCGCTCAGTGAATACGGTAGCTCGACCTATTTCCTCGAGCGTCAGGCGTTCTTCATTGGGGCGGGCCTCGTGCTCGCAGCGGTCCTCTCGCGCATCTCGCTCGCTACCATGCGCTCCGTTCTCGCATGGTGGGTCTGGATCGGTATCGTGCTTCTGCTCGCTGGGGTGCTCGTCTTCGGCGCCCATGTTGGCGGTGCGACGCGTTGGGTCGACCTGCCGCTCATCGGTCGTCTTCAGCCGTCCGAGTTCGCCAAGAGCGTCATCATCGTGACCGCAGCGAAGATCTTGCACGAGTACTACGAAGAGCAATCCATCGATGCCTGGACCATGATCAAGATGCTCGCGGTCTGCATCGTCGTCCCGCTCTTCTTCATCATTCTCGAGCCAGATTTCGGCACCTGCCTTATCATCGCGGGCACCGTATTCGTCATGTGCTACTTCGCTGGGTTCTCCTACAAGCTCATCGGGCTCGTGCTGCTCGTGGGCGCGCTCATCGGCGCCCTATTCATCTTCTCGTCGAGCTATCGAGCGGCGCGCGTCTTCACGGTGAGCGACCCCTGGGCCGACCCGTACGGAGACGGTTACCAGGCGACCCTCGCCATCATGGCCTTCGCTTCGGGCGGCATCTTCGGCCGCGGCATCGGTAACTCGACCATGAAGTACAACTACCTCCCCGAGGCTCACAACGACTACATCCTCGCCATCATCGGCGAGGAGCTCGGGTTCGTGGGCGTCGCCATCTTCTTCGCGGTCTTCGCCCTGCTCATCTATGCGGGTCTCAAGATAGCAAGCCAGTCGCCCACGGTTCAGGGAAGGCTCATCGCCTCCGGTTGCTCGGTCATGCTCATGATCCAGTTCCTCGTCAACATGCTCGGCATCTTGGGCGTCACGCCCATGACGGGCAAGCCGCTGCCGTTCATCTCGTATGGCGGTTCTGCGATGATCGGCATGCTCGCGCTTGCCGGGCTCATCATGCGCGTCTCTTTGGAAAGCAATCCAAAGACGGTCTACGACGCCCGCCGCGCAGGCTTCCGCGTGATGGGGGAGGGAGCGCCCGAGGCAGATGGCGGCGATCCCGGGGCCATCGAGGGGAGCACCGCTGGCGTCGCCCGCCCGCGCTCCTCGCGCCGGCATGATGGCTTCAGCGTGGTCGACGGCACCGGCTTCGTTGCCCCCGGTGAAGGGGCCCGGCCGATGGGGCGCGCGGAGGGGCGCGCTGGCCGCACGGGCTCCGCGAGCCGCGGCGGCGGTGCGGCAGACCGCGCCACTCGGAACACCCGGCCCTCTTCGGGCAGGACGCAATCCTTTGAGCGCGGTGGATCCTATGAGCGTGTGAACCTTGGGGCAGATCCCGCCGACCGCTTGCGCTCGCGCGGTCCCCAGAGGCGCTATGATGGTGGCGATGACTCATCGAAGAGAAGGGGGCCCCATGGCCGCTAACCTGAACATAGCGATTGCCGCAGGCGGCACCGCCGGGCATGTGAACCCCGCCCTCGCTCTTGCAGAGGAGCTCCGGCGCCGCGGGCACACGGTGCGATTCTACGGCGAGTCCCGCAGGCTCGAGGGCACGCTCGTACCCGAGGCCGGGTTCGACTTCACGCCCGTGCACGTGACGGGCTTCGACCGGGAACGGCCCTGGACGCTCATCACCGCGCTTATGCACCTCGCGCGCGCGGAGGGGCGCATCGTGCGCGATTTCAAGCGCGACCCATCGCTTCGCCCCGATGTGGTCATCGGGTTCGGCGCCTATATCGAGCTGCCGCTCGTGCGCGCCGCCGCCAAGCTCGGCATACCCTACGCGCTCCATGAGCAGAACTCTGTTCCCGGACTTGCCAACAAGCAGTCGGCGAAAGGCGCTGCGCTCATCGCCATCGCCCAGCCGAGCGTGTCCGAGGTTTTCGAGAAGCACGGTGCACCGGCTTCGGCCATCAAGTTCACGGGCAATCCCGTGCGTGCATCGGTGCTCGCGGGCGACCGTGCGCGCGGTCGCGCCGCGCTCGATGTCCCAGACGGCGCGACGCTCCTCGTTGCCTTCGGAGGGTCGCTCGGCGCGCACCACCTCAACGAGCGCTTGATATCGCTTAAGCGGGACCTGCTGGCACGGGACGACGTTTACGTGCTCCATTCCACCGGTGCAGACGATTACGACGATACCGTGCGCGCGCTTGCACTCACGCCCGAGGAGGCCGCCCGTTACCGCGTGCGCCCCTACATCGACGATATGGGCGACGTGCTCGCCGCTGCCGACCTTGTACTCTCTCGCGCCGGTGCGTCCTCGATCGCGGAGATTGCTGCCCTTGCGGTGCCCGCGGTGCTCGTTCCCTATCCGCATGCAACCGCCGACCACCAGACGACGAACGCTCGCTACCTCGTGGACGCGGGAGCTGCGCTTCTCTGCCCGGATGCCCAGATCGACTCCCAGGATTTCGCCGACACCCTGCTGGGCCTCTTGGCCGACGGTGCCCGCCGCGACCGTATGCGCGCTGCCGCGCAGGGGCTTGGGCAGGACCGTGCCGCCCAGAACCTCGCCGACGCCCTCGAGGCGCTCGCATAGGGTCTCGCCAGGTCCTTGCTCCACGCGGGCGCTGGCGGCTCTGCATCGATTCACCTCGCGCAGCGATATCCCGCTGCGGCCCACGCCCGGCGCATATTGTGCCGCCGGGCGTGGGCGTCGCGTGTCGCCTTTGTCATGGCGGCGATTGTCACCTACAATCAATGGGTCGAACTATAGACCAGAGAGAGGGAGTAACCCCACATGGTAGACACCCCGAAAGCCCCCGGTTCGTTCCGCGTCCATTTTATCGGCGTAGGCGGGGCGGGCATGAGCGGCATCGCCCTCGTGCTTCACGAGCGCGGTTATGCGGTGAGCGGTTCCGACCTCAAGACCTCGCGCTATATTCGCCAGCTCACGCGCGCGGGCGTTGATATCCATATCGGTCACGACGCCGCCACCATCGATGCCGTGAAACCCGATGTCGTGGTCGTCTCCACCGCCATCCCCGAGACCAATCCCGAGCTCATGCGCGCGCGAGAGCTCGATATTCCGGTGTGGCCGCGCGCCAAGATGCTCTCTGAGCTCGGGCAGGGGTACACGACGATCGCCGTTGCCGGGACTCACGGCAAGACGACGACGTCGTCCATGGTCGCCACGATGCTCGACCGCATGAAGCTCGACCCGAGCTTCCTCATTGGAGGCATCGTCGAGGGCTACGATACGAACGGGCGGAACGGCCAGGGTGAGTATTTCGTTGCAGAGGCCGACGAGTCCGATAGCTCCTTCCTCTATCTCGATCCCGATGTCGTGGTCGTGACGAACATCGAGGCCGACCATCTCGACCACTATTCGTCGCTCGAGGAGATCGAGGAGACGTTTGCGAAGTTCATGTCGCTCGTGGGCGAGGAGGGTACCGTCGTCGTCTGCGGAGACAACCCCCATGTTGCCGAGCTCGCCCGCTCGACGGGCCGTCGTGTGGTCACGTATGGCACCGATGCGGCGAATGATGTCGTCTGCACCCCGCATGCGCACGAGCATGCTCTCGAGGGTTCTTGCACGGTGGCGCTTCCCGACGGCACGACCCACGAGGTGGTTATCAAGAGCAACCCCGGGACGCACAATCTGCTCAACGCTACCGCGGCGCTCGTGGTGGCATGGGTGCTCGGACTCGATGCGCACGCTGCCGCCGAGGCGCTTTCCGGGTTTGCCGGCGTGCGTCGCCGGTTTACCCGCGTGGGCGACATCGATGGCATCACCGTGGTCGATGATTACGGCCATCATCCCACCGAGATCAAGGCGACGCTCGCTGCGGCGCGCGGCCTTGGGTTCAAGAACGTGGACGTGGTCTTCCAGCCGCATCGTTACTCCCGCCTGCAGGCGCTCGTCGACGATTTCGCCGACGCGTTCGCCGATGCCGACAAGCTCGTGCTCATCGACGTTTTCTCCGCGGGGGAGATGCCCATTCCCGGCGTGACGAGCAAGATGCTCGCCGATACGGTGCGTGCGCACCATCCTGGAAAGAGCGTGTCCTACGTTCCCGGTCGCATGCAGCTTCTCGAGGCGCTCAGCGACATCGTGGAACCGGGCGACCTGCTCATCACCATGGGCGCAGGCGACGTGACGACGGTGGGCCCTGAGTTCATCGACTACCTCACCAACAAGGAGTAGTGAGTGCCCTATGGGGCTCTTCAACGTCTCTATGGCGCTCATCGGGGCGCTCGATACCGACGTGCTCGAGAACGAAAAGCTCGCGCGCCATACGAGCTACCGCATCGGCGGGCCCGCGTCGCTTCTCGTGACGTGCCATAGCTACCATGCGCTGAGGCGCGCCATCGAAACCGTAAACGCGGAAGGCGTGCCCTGGGTGGTCATGGGGCGTGGGTCCAACATTCTCGTCTCCGACGATGGCTATCGAGGGGTGGTCATCATGCTGGGGCGCGAGTTCGGCCGCACGGTCATCGCCGAGGACGGCTGCACGCTCACGGTAGGTGCCGCGACCGTGCTCATGCGCGTGGTGAACGATGCCTACGCGAGGGGCCTTTCGGGGCTCGAGTTCGCGGTGGGCATCCCCGGCACGCTCGGCGGCGCCATCAACATGGATGCGGGGACGCGCGACGAGTGGATCGGCTCGGTGGTGAAGAGCGTGATGACGTACCGGCCTGGTACGGGCATCTGCCGCTACGACCACGACCAGATTGCCTGGGGGTACCGCTCGTGCAGTTTGCCTGCAGGAGAGATCGTGCTCGAGGCGACGCTCGGCCTCACGCCCGCATCGAAGCAGGACATCAGTACCAAGATGGATCGCTATCTCTCGCGGCGGCGCCGCACGCAGCCCATGGCCGCGGCGTCATGCGGCTCGGTGTTCCGCAACCCTCCCGATGGAAGCGCGGGCAAGCTGATCGAGGATTGTGGATTGAAGGGTTTTTGCGTGGGCGGCGCGGAAGTGTCTCCCGTTCACGCTAACTTTATTGTGAACAAGGGCGCGGCTACGGCGTCGGACGTCCTTAACGTGATTCGAACGGTGCGCGGAAAGGTTCAAGAGACGTATGGCGTTGAGCTCCAAACGGAAGTCAAGTTCCTCGGCTTCTAATACGTCGAAGCCGACCTTCCGTCGTGCCTCGACAGCGGGCTCATCGAAGGCGCGCGCGAAGGCCCCCGCGCCTTCTTCGCGCCCCGCTCCCCGCGCGTCAAAGCAGCCCGTCTCAAAGCGGCCGGGCTCTGCCGGCGGCGGCTTTGCCCGTGGGGCCTCCGCTCCCCGCATGGGAGCAGGAGGCAAGGGCGGCGTTGCGCGCCCCCGTGCCCAGGCGAGCTCGTCGGCCGCGGCCCCGCGCACCCGAACAGCTGGCAAGCAAAAGGCCTCCGTCAAACCACAGGGCACCGCTAGGCAGACAGGAGCGTCCCGTCTTGCTCCCAAGCCTGCGGCGAAGGCTTCGTCGCGGCCTGTTGCGGGGTCCGTCTCGTCGCGCCCTGCCGCGGGGCGCAAACCGCTGCGTCAACCGGCGGCCGCGTCTCCCGCATCTCGTTCCAAGCTCGGCGCTTCGGGCGCCTCCCGTTTGAAGCCCTCACCGAAGCCTTCTGGTGCTGCGAAACGCGGCGCCGTGCGCGCTTCCGGCGGTGCGGGCGAGGGGCGCGCAGGCCTTGCCTCCGTGCTCGGTCGCATCAAGCTTCCCGCTGTCGCGATTCCGGGGCGCATCGTGGCGGTGGTCGCTGCGGTGCTTCTGGTGCTGGTCGTTGGCGGGGTGGTCGTCACCAACTCGACGATCTTCTCGGTGACGGAGGTCGTCGTGAACGGCAGCGAGCATGTTACGCAGGATACGGTCGAGCGTTTGGTGGACGTTCCCGAGGGTTCGACGCTCTTCAATTACGACGCATCGGCGATCGAGGCGTCGCTCAAGCAGAATCCTTGGGTCGAGAGCGTGCAGATCGAGCGCACGTTCCCGCATACGATCACCATCACGCCGGTTGAGTACAAGGTTGCTGCAATCGCCTATATCACCTCGAGCGACGTTGCCTGGGCAATCGATGCGAGCGGCACCTGGATCGCGCCCATCTCGCTGTCGGTCGCGGTAGACGCCGAGGGGAACGTCGTTTCGGGCACGGCGGGCACGCAGGCAAGCCTGCAGCAGGGTGGCGATGGCTCGGCAGACGCTTCTGCATCCTCCGACGGTGCGGGCGGCGATGCAGCTTCCTCTGACAGCACGGATGGCGATGCTTCGTCGTCCGGTGACGGCGCGGATGCCTCCGGCGCATCTTCTGATTCGGATGCAGCCGGTGATGCCGAGGGCGGCTCCTCCACAGATTCCGATACGGCTTCAGCCGATGGCGGCTCGGACTCCGACGCAGCTTCGGCGGATAACGCTTCGAGTTCCGATGGCAGTGCCGCCGACGGTACGCAAGCCTTAACCGGCCTCAACGCCGCGCTGGCGCTTGCACGCCAGGACGGTGCGGTGCTGTTCACCGACATAGCATCCGACGTCGAGCCCTCCGAAGGCAGTAAGGTTTCTTCGGATGTCATCACGGCGGGGCTGGAGTACGTAAGCGGCTTCTCAAGCGACTTCCTCGCGCAGATCGATTACCTGTCGCTCGAGTCGGTCGATGCCATCTCCGTCTTCCTTTCGAATGGCATCGAGGTCGCGCTCGGGGAGCCTGCCGACGTCTCGCTCAAGGAACGGGTCGTTACCGGGCTTCTCGACCAGGTGCAGGGCATCACGTATATCGATGTCCGCAACCCCGAGAGGCCGACATACCGGAGCGCGCCAAGCGCTTAGGGAGGAGCCGGGCGTCCGCTGCGCGCTCTGGGGCGCTGGGCTACTGCGGTGCGTGCGGGGCGCGTCGGGCTGCCGCAGCACGCCCGGGGAGGAGCCGGGCGTCCGTGTGGGACGCAAGAAACGCCAGCGGGTGCGATGAGCGTCTATCAAAGTCCTGAACGCCGTCCTGTGACCCGCGCTGCGCCCAGGCACATTCGTGTCTCCGTGGTGTTCTATGAACGGGACGTTGCACGTCGAGCGCGCACCCTGAAATCCGCGTTGCATGATGTCACCCCGCCCGACCTGCGAATATGCAGCGAGCTTCATATTTTCGCCTCCGACCATTTGACTCCAACTGCATTTTTGTGCAAAGATATGCCGATTTACCTCGACGTTTAATGTAAACTTGAACGTTAGAGTTTAACCCGGAACCGCAGTCCGAATTCGGAGGACCGACATGCACGAGAGCGAGATCAGCAACTACCTTGCCGTCATCAAAGTGGTGGGCGTCGGCGGCGGCGGAACCAACGCGGTCAACCGCATGATCGAGGAGGGTATCCGCGGCGTCGAGTTCGTGGCCATCAACACGGACGCGCAGGCGCTCGCGATCTCGGATGCGGACATCAAGGTCCACATCGGTACCGATCTTACGCGTGGCCTGGGCGCCGGCGCGAACCCCGAGATCGGCCGCAAGGCTGCCGACGAGAGTCGCGACGATATCCAAGAGGCACTCGAGGGTGCTGACATGGTGTTCATCACGTGCGGCGAGGGCGGCGGCACCGGAACCGGCGCTGCTCCCATCGTGGCCGACATCGCCATGAACGACATCGGCGCGCTGACCGTGGCCGTCGTGACGAAGCCCTTCACCTTCGAGGGCCGCAAGCGCAAGGCGAGCGCCGAGGAGGGCATCCGTACCCTGGCCGACTGCGTCGACACCATGATCGTCATCCCGAACGATAAGCTGCTCGACATCGCCGAGAAGAAGACCACCATGCTCGAGGCCTTCGCCACGGCCGATGGCGTGCTTTCCCAGGGCACCCAGGGCATCACGGACCTCATCACCGTGCCCGGCATCATCAACCTCGACTTCGCCGACGTGAAGACCATCATGAAGCAGGCCGGTACCGCCATGATGGGCATCGGCACCGCCTCCGGCGACAACCGCGCCGTGGACGCTGCCCAGCAGGCCATCTCGAGCCGCCTGCTCGAGAGCTCCATCGATGGTGCCACGCGCGTGCTGCTCTCCATCGCCGGCTCCAAGGACCTCGGCATCCAGGAGATCAACGACGCCGCCGACCTCGTGGCGAACGCCGTCGACCCCGAGGCGAACATCATCTTCGGTACCGTGGTGGACGAGTCGCTCGGCGATCAGGTGCGCATCACCGTCATCGCCACCGGCTTCTCCGATGCCAACGTGGGCCGTCAGGATCAGCTCTTCCAGGCGAGCACCCAGAAGAGCGAGCCTGTTTCCGCGCCCGCTCAGCAGAGCAAGCAGTCTTCTTCGACGCGCACCATCGGTGGCACCGAGGTTCCGAACTTTGGTAACGACCAGTTCGAGCTTCCCGATTTCCTGAAGCGCGGCAACTTCTAGCCTGCATCGCGGATACGGACGGATTCGTCTGCATCGCCACAATTGGTTGCATTGCATGAGCGCCGGGGCTGATTGCCTCGGCGCTTCTCGTATCGGGCAAAGGCATGGCCTGGCGCTCCCAAGGGAACCGGGCGCGCCCGAGAGCGACTAAGATGCCGGCGGTCGAGCCCAGCGGGCACGCTTGACGAACAGACCTGGCGGACGGAAGAGCCCGGCGTACGAGCTTCACGAACGCACCTGGAGAACGAGCTCGGCGGGCGCGCGCGAGATCCTATTTCAAAGTTGCATGCCGAATTACGCAATAAGGGCCGAAATTATTCTCCTTATTGCGTAATTCGGCATGCAAAATGCCGTGTGGGCCGCCGCATAAGGTGCCATGCAGGATGCCGTGTGGGCCGCCGCATAAGGTGCCATGCAGGCTACCTCGTGGGCCGCCGCAAGAGATGTCGTGCGAGCTGCCTTGTAGAAGTCTGCGTGGGATGTCGTATGGGCCGCCGCGCTGGATGGCATGTAGAATGAACAGAACACATGGACTCGCGCTTGGGGAGGCGCTATGCAGGAGCTTGAACGTTTGGTAAACGACACGGGCGTTGCGTTGGTGGGTTCTCTCGAATGCCCGGTTGCATTCGGGTTCACCGAGCGGACGGGTGGAGTTTCGAAGCCCCCTTTCGCCTCGTTGAATCTGGGAAGCCATGTGGGTGATGCGCCCGAGGCGGTCCAGGAGAACCGGCGCCGCGTGCTTGCAGCGCTCGGATGCGAGGAGGCGCTCGGCCGCCTTATCGTTCCCAACCAGGTCCACGGCGACCATGTCGTGACCGTGTCCTCTTCGGATGCGGCAGCGCTTGGTGAGGCTCGCGCTGAGGCAACTGCGGGCGCCGATGCCGTCGTGTGCACCGCTCCGGGCGTACCGGTGCTGCTGTGCTTTGCCGACTGCGTTCCCGTGATCGTTGTCTGCCCGGGCGGTTTTGCCGTCGTTCATTCGGGCTGGCGGGGCACGTATGCGGAAATCGCCGGAACTGCGGCGCGTGCATTGGGTGAGGCCACGGGCTGCGCACCAAGCGATATGCGTGCATATATTGGCCCGCACATCCTGGGTGATGAATACGAGGTCTCCGCTGAGCTCATCGAGCAGTTCTCCCAGCGGTTCACCGATATCAACCCGTCGGGTCCGCGGATGCTCGACCTTGCGCGCGCCATCACGCAGGCACTCGTTTGTGCCGGTTTGGCGGAGGGGTCGGTTCTTGATACGCGTCTTTCCACCGTTCGCCACAACGACCGCTTCTACTCCTATCGTGCCGAGAACGGCTCCTGCGGGCGTCATGCTGCTGTCGCGGTGATGCGCTGACCCGGTGCCCCCGACCGTTTGCCGGGTGGCGAACGGCTCCTTACACATTCCTTACATGCGCCACGTAGAGTGAGGTGGGGGCGTTGCGCCATGCTCGCCTGCGGAGATTCGCTGCGCGAGCCGAGCCGCGCTGCCGCCCTTGGTGTATTTGACCTGCTTGTATTCGGTTTGGCTTGTAAGGAGTAGACCATGCGAAAGCTGTACCATCGCCAGCTCGTGGAGGCACGCCACGAGATGCTCTCGATCTACGAGACGATCGACCTCGCCCTCCACGATGCCGTGCGCGCATTCATCTCGGGAGACAAGAAGCTTGCGGGCGCAACGCGGGAGAAGACGTACCAGATCGATGCGCGCTGCGCGAACCTTGAGGCGGTCTGCTACAACCTCATTGCTACCCAAGGTCCGGTCGCATCGGATTTCAGGCTTCTCCAGACCATCATCTATACCGATTTCTGCCTGCAGCGCATGTGCGATAAGGTCCGTCGCACCGCACGTGCGGCAAAGCTGCGGGTCTCGGCCGATATCGAGCTTCCGGCAGAGCTTATCGAGCTCGTTGAGGAAGAGGCGAAGACCGTCTATAGGGTCATGGGAACGGCCGCCTCGGTGCTCGTGCTGAACGACCTTGGCCTTCTGCGCGAGCTGAGCGAGCAGGAGGAGTCTGCTCACGGCGTCTACGAAGAGTTCTTCCGTTCGTACAATCGCATGTCGGCCATCGATCTCGGCGAGGGGAGCGACGACAGCTCATACGACGACCTGCGCCGCGTAATCATGGCGTCGCGCTATCTCGACCGGTGCGCGCAGTACAGCATCGACGCAGCCGCGCGCATCCTGTTCCTGCTCACCGGCCAGCGGTGGAACCAGATGGAAATCGCCACTTTCGATGAGGACGAGCTCGAGGGGATGAGGGTTCCGGCGGGAGAGGGCGCGTTTCTCGACCCAGCATCCGATGCGCTCTGCGTGGCGCGCATCCCGCGCGACGAGCTCGATCCACGCGTGCGCGAGCTCATCAAGGGCGCCGCGGAAGTCTCGCCTGCTGAGTAAGCGCCGCAGGAGCCATGCCGGCTGAGTAAGCACCCGAGTGCCTCGTCCGCCGAACAGGTGCCGCGCGCACCTCCATGCGGAGGCGGCGCTCATCAAAACCGTAAACATTGCGCGTTCGAGCGCGATCCTCTTCGCAGGGTCGCGCTCTGCGGTAGTATGAGGAGGTTATCGACGACAAGAGGTGCATGGTATGTCTGAGCTAGATGCGTATCGCGAGGCCGTCGCACGTCGGCGCGAGGCGATCATGGAGCGGGTCGATGCGGCGCTTGCGCGGAGCGGGCGCAAGGCCGGCTCGGTGAAGGTGATGGCCGTCTCCAAGACGGTCGACGTGCCGCAGGTGGTCGCTGCCATCGATGCGGGGTATCGCTTCTTTGGCGAGAATCGGCCTCAGGAACTCGTGCGTAAGCTTGAGGGACTCTCCGTGCTCGCCGGCGAGGACGGGTGCGTTGCCGGTGCCGATGCTCGCGAGCTTAGGTTCGATATGATCGGCAATCTGCAGACCAACAAGATCAACGCCGTGCTCGGTCGCGCCGTGTGCATCCATTCCATCAGCTCGCTTCACCTTGCCGAGGCGGTTTCCTCCCGTGCCGCACGCCGCGTCGAGTCGGGGGAGCTGGCCGGCCCGCAGCCGGTTCTCATCGAGGTGAACGTCTCGGGCGAGGCCTCGAAGTCTGGGTTTGCCCCCGATGATCTGCGAAATGCATTCTCCCAGCTTGCGCAGCTCCCGGGTATTCGCATCACCGGTCTCATGACGATGGCTCCTCGCGGAGATGCTCGCTGCGCTCACGAGACGTTTGCCGGCTTACGCGACCTGCGCGACGAGTTGGCCGCATCCTACCCCTCGGTCGACCTTGCCGAGCTCTCCTGCGGTATGAGCGAGGACTTCGAGGCGGCTATCGAGGAAGGGTCCACGCTCATCAGGCTCGGTAGGGTCGCGTTCGATCCGTCCTTCGTGCTCGCCTAGGCGCATAGCCGCTCCTTGCACGCGGGCGCATGAGCATATGGCCCAGCATGAGTGTGAACATTGCATTGGGAGGGGTATTTTAGGAATCGTTGCCGCATCTTGCGGGGTACAAGGGCCTAGAATAGGGCAGTTCTGGTACGATAAGCAGGTCAGGCCAACTCAGACCTGCAACCGTACACGAATCGCAGCATGCAGAGAGGTTGAGAGATGGGCTTCTTAGACGACATCAAGAGTCGGCTCCCCTTCGGCCAAGGTCAAGCTTCCTACGGCCAAGACGGCTATGACGAGGGTGACGGCTATAACGATTACTATGATGGCGATTATCAGGACGACTACCAGACCGCGGAAGACGCCTATGGTGCGCAGGGGTATAGCGGCGGCTATGCCGCGCAACCCGCAGAGCCTTCGAATGGCATGCTCGGGCAGACCCGTCGCGGCGAGGCGGAGTCCGTCGCGGTCTACACGCGCTCAGGCCAGCTCGTGGGCGATGCGGACCGTCATGCCACCACGTACAATCCTCCCGCCCGGAGCCAGGATTCCTATCGTCCCGGGGCCTACGATACGCCCTCGAGCTATGCTGCCTCGGTGCGTGAGCACGCTGCGGCCGCCCCGGCTCCCGAAGCTGCAGCCATCGACCGGCATGCAAATTCTATCCTGAACGCGACTCCCCAGCTGCCGGCATACGTGCTGCGCCCGGAGAGCTACGACGACGTCGAGACCGTCGTGCGTCGCGTGCGCACCAAGCAGCCCGTGGCGCTTGTCTTCGTGGGCGTGCGCACCGAGGTGGCCAAGCGCGTGCTGGACTTCAGCTATGGTTTCGCCTGCGGCCTCGGCGCTTCCGTCAAAGAGGTGGGCGACCGCGTGTTCATGGTGCTGCCCGCCGGCTGCGAGGTCAAGGATTCCGATCTGACCAAGCTCCGCGACGACGGTTTCCTCAAATAGGCGGGGGTGCTTGACGATTCCGACTTTCACCTTGAACGCCTACTCGGTCGCGCAGCTCGTCGTTACGCTCGTCGATTTCTACGAGATGCTCATCATCGTCTACATCCTGCTCTCGTGGTTCCCGATCCGCGAGGGTAGCTTGGTGCACGATATCGGCATGGTGCTTCAATCGCTTTGCGAGCCCTATCTGGGCCTCTTCCGTCGGTTTATCCCTCCGATGGGCGGCCTTGATTTCTCTCCCGTTATTGCGGTTCTTGCGTTGAATCTCGTGTCACGGCTGGTAATAGGTATAATCGTTTAGGATGCAGTGTCTAGGCGCAAGCGGGGCAAGGTCCTGCGTGCGATGAAAAGGAGTGCTCATGGCAATCACACCCGCCGACATTCAGGCTCAGACGTTTTCCGAGGCCAAGCGCGGCTACGATCCCGCTGAGGTCGATGTCTTCCTCGAGCAGCTCGCTACCGAGGTCGACGCGATGCTTGCCAAGATCGTCGATCTCAAGAATCGCCTGACGGCGACCGAGCAGCAGCTCGCCGATGCTCAGAATCAGCTTGCGAACGCGCAGGCCCAGACGATCGCCGCGCCCGCGCCGGTGCAGCAGCCGTCGAGCATGGGCGCCTCCGAGCGTCAGATTTCCGCAGCCCTCATCGCTGCTCAGCAGACGGCGGACGCCATCGTTGCCGAGGCTCAGCAGAATGCCGACCATATCTGCAACGAGGCCGATGCCAAGGCGCGCGACGTCATCCGCCAGGCCCTGCAGGAGAAGCAGGAGGAGCTGAAGGAGATCGATCGTCTCAAGGCTTCCCGCGAGGAGTTCAAGGAGGAGTACCTGAAGCTGCTCCAGCACTTCATGGACGATGCTCAGAACTCCTTCCCGCCCGAGCTCATGGCTTCTTCGCTGCCCGTTGGCTCCGCTGCTGCGGCTGCCGCTCCGGCGCTCCAGTCCGCCCCGGTGGCTACCCCGGCTCCCGAGCCCGCGCCCGTCACCCCGGTCGCCGATCCCTTCGCCCCGCTCGACAACTTCGGCGTGGACGATCTGGACTAGCATATGCTTCAACTTGCGAGGTAAGCGCTTCGCAGACGAAAGGCACCGCCCATCGGACGGTGCCTTTTTTCATGTCGAGGGGCGCGAGCGTTCCATGTCGTGGCTAGGGGTGCTTTGCCTGTCAAAAGGGATGCACGTTCGATTGCGCCTTCCCCGCTCCCTTTGGGCATAATGGAACCAATGGCATTGCATGAAGAATGACGGCGAAGGGATGCGTATGGGCAGGTCTGGCGGCAGGTCGGGAGGCGGTGGCCGCAGCGGAGGGTTCTCCGGCGGAGGCAGGTCGTCGGGAGGATTCTCCGGGGGAGGCGGTCACGGCAGGAGCGGTCGTTCGGGCGGTCCCCACTTCGGCGGATTCGGGGGCGGTTTCGGCGCGCCGCGTTGGCATGGCCCGCGCTCTTACGGTGGCGGTAGCTTCTGGCCGTTCATGGCCGGCTACGGCATGGGGCGCGGTTCCGGGGGCTCCGGGAGGGGTTCTGGCGGGGATTCGGGCGGTCCGGGGTGCGGTTGCGCTTCGATCATCGTGGCGGCGCTCGCCGCCGTCGTGCTCATGGCGCTTCTCGGTACCGTTGCGACTCGCTTGACATCGTGCACGTCTACCGCCATGAGCGCAGACATCTCCGCATCAACGGTTGATCGCGAGGCGCTGCCCGCAAGCGCGGTTACCACCCAGCTTACTCAGCATTATCGGGATGAAGATGGGGGCTGGATCTATAGTTCGGGAACGATCGAGCGCGGGCTTGGCGCCTTCCAGGATGAGACGGGCGTGCAGCCGTTCGTGTGGATCCTTCCCAATGGGAGCGAGACCTCGACCGAGGCGCTCTCCCAGCGCGCCGATGAGCTGTACGACGAGGTCTTCGACGACGAAGCGGGCTTCCTCCTCGTGTTCTGCGACGATGGCAACGGGTCGTTCAACTGCGGCTATACGGTTGGCAGCCAAGCCAAGACCGTGATGGATGACGAAGCGATCGGGATTCTCGCCGATTATCTCGACAGGTACTACCAAGACTATTCGATATCCGAAGACGAGATCTTCGCGCGGGCTTTCGAAGACACGGGAGCGCGCATCATGAGCCGCACGACATCGCCTGTGGTGTACGTCGCCGTTTGCGCAGCGGTGGTCATCGTGGCCGGGCTCGTGTTCTTTGGGGTGAAGAACTACCGCGCTTCGAAGGAGCGGGAAGCAAAGCGCATGGAAGAGGTGCTCAACACACCGCTCGAGACGTTCGGCGATCAGGACCTCGAAGATTTGGAGAAGAAGTACCAGGACCCGAAAGGCTGAGACGGCGCGTGATGCTGTACCCGCTCTGGGGGTAGAAGGTACAAGACGGCGTCCATGGGCGCCGAAGCGCCGGGGTGGGCCCGGCGAAGAGTCAAAGGAGTGCACATGGGCATGCTCGACCGCTTTACCGATATCATCAAGGCAAATGTGAACGATTTGCTCGACCGAGCTGAGGATCCATCCAAGATGGTCGACCAGTACCTCCGCGACCTTACCGAGTCGCTTGCCGAGGTCAAGCAGGAGACTGCTGGCGTCATGGCGGAGGAGGCGCGCACCGAGCGGCAGGTCAAGGAGAACGAGGCCGACATCTCGAAGTACGACAGCCTCGCCCGCGCGGCGCTCGAGGCGGGCAATGAAGACGATGCTCGAACGTTCTTGGCAAAGAAGCAGCAGCTCGTAACGAAGGGCGAGGGGCTGCGCGCTGCCGCGGAGGCCGCGCACGAGAATGCAACCAAGATGCGCGAGATGCATGACAAACTTGTGGGTGATATCGAGCAGCTGAAGAGCCGGCGCGAGGCCATCAAGGCGAAGGTCGCCGTTGCGAAGACCCAGGACAAGGTCAACAAGATGTCCTCCGCAGGCGACCGCGCGGCCGGTGCCATGAGCGCGTTCGACCGTATGGAGGCGAAGGCCGATGAGATGCTCGACCGCTCCAACGCCATGAGCGAGCTCTCTTCGGAGCCGGCGGACGCTGCTGCCGAGCTGGAGAAGAAGTATGCCGATTCCGCATCGACGGCAGCCGTTGACGCGGAGCTCGCCCGCCTCAAGGAAGAGATGGGCCTCTAGGCCCACCGGCAGAGGGCGGAGTGCCGGCGGTTTCCTCCGGCCCCCTGCCAGCCTTCGTCTGCGCTAGCGCGTTACGTCGCAGAACTGCTCCAGGGAGATGCAACGGGCTTCACGCTTCTCGGGTTCGGCGATTTCGTCCGCTGGATAGCCCATGGTGAGCATCGATACCGGCTCGACCCCTTCGGGAAGGCCGAACTCCTGGCGTGCGATCTCAGGATCGAACATGCAAACCCAGCAGGTTCCCAAGCCGAGCTCGGTTGCCTGCATCATCATCTCGTCGACCACGATCGAGGTATCGATGAGCGACGAGTTCATGCCGTCGTTCCGGCGTACCCAGGCATCTTCGGTGCGCGCGCAGGCGAGGATGACCACGGGCGCACCGAAGATGCTGCCGTCTTTGGCGAACCTGTGAGCTGCATGCGCCGCCTTCTCCTTTAGCTCGGGAGTGTCGCAAATAACGATTCGGG